>JAEHJW020005471.1_pt2 | contig 18384 bp, 21 predicted proteins | sample 9271431 | NCBI WGS metagenome assembly JAEHJW02 | reverse complement strand
TGTCGTGTGCAACAACACGCTGCACATTGCCCTCGGTGACAACATGGGCGCCGTGAAGGTCAGCGACGCTCAGGCACAAAAAAGCCGCCCTGAGGCGGCTTGATTGCATGTCTTGGCGGAAAGGGTGTCCGCCGCTTCCGTGATGCTAGGCGTTCTCATAATTTTCCTAAAGCCCCTACTGATCAATGCTTTATAGGCCATTCCTGTTTCAGGCTGGTCCTTGCCGCACCGCCAAGTTTCGCGCAAAATTGCTGACAGTTTTGATGACAAGGAACCTTGGCGGAGTACATGGCAAAGCAGCAGCTGACGGCCCGCGAAGTCCAGCGCCTGGCCCGCGAGGATGGGTTGCACCGCATCGGCCCGGGGCTTTACCTTCGGGTTCGTGGACGATCGGTGCTCTGGACCTTTCGCTACACCCAGGCGGGCAAGACCCGTGAGCCCAGCCTGGGCCCCCTCGAGACTCTGAGCCTCGCCGACGCGCTGGCCAAAGCTGCCGACCTGCGCGCCAGGGTCAAGCGCGGCGAGGCCATCGAGGTTCGCCCTACGCCCGTGGCTGCAGGCCCGAAGCCTGCCGATACCTTCAAGGAGGTTGCTGAGCAGTTCATCGAGGCGATGCGTCCGGGCTGGAAGAACGCCAAGCATGCGGAGCAGTGGACCAACACCTTGGCCACCTACGCCTACCCCAAACTCGGTAGCCGCCGGGTGAGCGAGATCGACGCCAGCGCCGTGCTGGAGGTTCTCTCCCCCATCTGGAAGGACAAGCACGAGACCGCCACACGTGTTCGAGGCCGGATCGAGGCCGTCCTGTCGGCGGCCAAGGCGCGCGGGCTGCGCTCCGGTGAGAATCCCGCGCTGTGGCGCGGCAATTTGGATCAGTTGCTTCCGCTGATCTCCAAGCGCCGCCGGGTGCAGCACCATGCGGCCCTGCCCTGGCAGGAGGCTCCAGCCTTCATGGCGGAGTTGCGCGAGCGCCAGAGCATCAGTTCCTACGCCTTGCAGTTCACGATCCTAACTGCCACGCGTACGGGCGAGTCCATCGGCGCGCTGTGGTCGGAGATCCAACTCGACGAGGCTCTCTGGACCATCCCCGGCGGGAGGATGAAGGCGGGCCGCGAGCACCGCGTGCCGCTGTCGGCCCAGGCCGTTCAACTCCTGCGGGAGATCCCCCGTATGGAAGGATCGGAAGTCGTCTTCTGGGGCAGTCGCAAGCCCCATCTCAGCAACATGGCGATGCTGGAGCTGATGCGCGGCATGCGCCCGGGGCTGACCGTGCATGGATTCCGATCCACCTTCCGAGACTGGGCTGCGGAGGCCACCAGCTATCCCCCGGACGTCGTGGAGATGGCGCTGGCGCACACGATCCAAAACCAGGTCGAAGCTGCATACCGTCGTGGAGATCTGCTGGCCAAGCGGGCCGAATTAATGCAGGAGTGGGCGACGTATCTGCAATAACCTTCCATAGCCCCTTCTTCTGCTGCTAACGAGGTCCACTTTGTGCTGGCGCAGCATCTAATCAACTTTGTACAACATACCCAATCGCCCTAGTTAAGACGCTGAACGCTTACAACCTCACCGTTTTCATCAGTATTAATCATCCGCCCATCATCACAAATCAACACGTCGTCCGCCGGTAGCCACAACTCAGAATCCAATCGATCAAATTGATCAACCTTGTAGACCGCCCCGGAAAACATCACGAGGATCTCACCCTCCGAGGAAACTGATTTAATCGTGTCATCCGCACACTGAGCAGCTGCCGCATAACCAGGCAACAACAGAGCTAACAGCGAAATTAAGAGGGACCTTTTTGTACTTAGCATCGCATGCAGTCAAAAACCTAAATGAGACATCCCTAATTGAATATTACCGTTTCGCAGAAAATTACTCTGAAGCGCCACCCTCAAGCGAAGCCGGAATTGCTCTAGCGCCCGACCCGATACGTATACCCCTTCCCACGCAAACAATCTCCGATAGCCATATTCCGGCTGGTCCCGTTTACATCATATCCAGGTTGAGTATAGGCTGCACCGGGGGTTGTCATGCATTCGACGTGATTTCCATAATTCTGACATGATGTCATCGCAGGAGACTGATATGTACTACGCGCGGCCGCAGGTGGGTACATTTGCAGCGCCTGCTGCTCGCATTGCATTTTATCCTGATAAAATTCCGCTGCGGTTGTATCTGGTCTCGTCCAACCCATGGCGCATCCAGAGATCGCCAGAACACCCAACATGGAAATCCAGCGCAATTTAGCCATCCGCCCCTCCAGCTTATCGAAATTGCTCTCGCCCTCGGACGAAAAAACAAGACCTATGTAGTTCAGCTTATTCAAGCACCTGGTGGCTCTACGTACAGTTGCAGGCTACCTCCAATCGCCCGCCCAGCATGTGTCGATGTGCAACATTGATCACACGCCGCAAGTACAAAGGCACCCTGACGTTCGTACACCAATATTGCCAGAACGCGCGCAGTAGCCCCCAATCTTTGGAGCCGCCTGGCATGTGGGAGTCAGCGTTGTAGGAAGCCCAGATCCCTGGGATCGTTAGCTGGGGCGACGTGGGCTTGCCGCTAGCAACGTCTGCCGCATGCATGCAATCAACCCAGCTCCAGATGGCTTGGCATGGAAGCAACGAACGCCCGAACTGCTACACTCGTCACAGAAACCTTCGAAGCCTTCTACTTGGCTTTTCTGGCCTGCTGAGGCAAGAAGTCGATCTTCTGCAGAAATAAATTAAAACAATCAAGGAGACAAAAAGTCATTCAATACATGGAACTCAAATTCAAGATCACAGAAAGAGCCGACGCATTAAGGCGACGATTCATGGATAAAATCGTACTCATAGGAACCTCTCACAAATACCAAATACGCGGGCCCAATTGCGCACCCGCCGACGCCGAAAAATTCGAGAACCTTTTATTTTCAATTTGCTTGAAACACCGCTTAAATGGCATTGCAGAGGAAATGAATTGGTATGCTCTCAAGCAATCTGGGAGTCTAGAATCGGTCGCTCAATCCGCGGCCACCTTAATGGGGATCAACCATCAGCTATCAGATCCTCCGCCGGAAATTCGCAAAGACCTTGGCATAATTTGTGATGAAAATGCCTTCCGAGCGCGCTGCTGGCTGCAGGACTGGACCGAACAGCAGATTAAAGCAGCGGTACTAAAGTCTCACAAAAGGCGAGAAGAATATTGGCTTTCAAAGATCCGCTCCTTCGATTTTTGGCCTCTACTTTTCATATGTGGGGCTGGACACCTGAAATCCTTTGAGACACTACTAATAAAGAATAATTTTAAAGCCATCGTAGCCACTCCCGACTGGATGCCGGCCCCATAATTCGATCTGAACTCGCGAGGTCTTCCTGAGCAGAGATGGGGCGATGCAGATTTTCCGCAATATGTCGATATAAAATCTCTACAGGATGGCATTTTTCATCCATGTTTGACACGGGCGCGATGCCCAATTAATGGAAACGGGAAACACCCCGGCGCACAAGGCGCCAGGGTGGATGGTTGCTCAACTTGCCGGTTCTCGAGACCGACCACGTTCGTGAGGCTTCGCAAGACCATGCCCGGGGTGCCATCCCCGAGCAGCATGCAACGCGTGCCACCGCGCTGCATGGAACTACATGCCGGATCGGGCGCCAACCCGATCACCAACTACCACTTTGGACCGCTCTCGGCTTTCGACTGACAGACCTGCTTCGGTTGAGCCTGTCAGACCTGCTCCACGCGCGTTGCTGGTGCGCGCTGCACTACTTGCCGAGTCTCCTCCGCTTCCTTCTACCTGGGTGCCATCCCAGGTCCATGAAGGTTCAGCGGTTCCCGAGTTATTCAATCGCTACTGCGAGCTTGCACGCCGCCGCGCTCCAAGACGAACCGTCGCATACGCTCACCCGTGACCATCGAGGTCGCGGTGTCAGCCCGGCGAGATTCCAAAGCCCGTGACCTACCGGGTTCGTCTCTTCATCACGCTACCGAATACCGTGCTGTGCACGGCAACGGCTTGCAAGTTCTCCACACAGCGGCCTCGTGGGTCGCCGTTACACGCTTGAGCTATGCAGTGGCCCTCAGCGCCTCCTGGTGTTCCAGGAAGCGTTGCGGTGCCGCCCGGGTCAGATTTCTCCGCCCGTCTTTTCATGGCCGCTGTGATTTCGCACAGCATGACAGCCTGCGTGTGTGGCACGCGTCGCCTGGTCGCCCAGAACGCCGCGGGCAGGACTTGCACCTGCTTTCGTCGATTGACAGGGTCCAGCGCGCATTTCCTCGCGCTGCCCGTGTCCTCGTCGCCCAATCCCTGGTTCGGAATGGGTCGAAGGGGGTGTTGCAACCCCCAGCGCCCGTCGCAGCATGGCGAGCACGATTATGTGCACCACGCTACAGCGGTCGAGCCTGCGGGTGGCGCCCGCAGGCTCTGGCAGTTGGCGAAACGGCAATCGGGGTGGCGGCCCGCCACGAAGCACCTGCCGATGCGTCGTGGTGGGCCGCCAGTCCCCATGGCGGTCTCGCTGCCGGGGACAAGGGCCCCGGATGTCATGGACTCGGGCAGCGCAAGGCCGCTCGGTACGTGCACGGGTGGAACATGATGCCCGGTGGATTTCGGGGGTCGGGAAATCCGCCGGTGGGTTGGCTCCGCCTTGGAATCTCCTTTTGACGCCGTCACGACCTGCGTGACGAAATCCCGCGGAGGTACCAACTGTTGGGGGTGGAGATCCCAACTGAAGGCCATCGCGATGCCCTTGTATGTTTACGACACGATCCGGACCCTGCAAGCCATTCAGCTGTATGTTTCGCGCGGCTACGACCGCTGGACGGGCGGCCGGGTGCGCTACGACCGCGCCGAAGGCCTGGTCGACAAGTTCGAGAAGCTCTACACGGCGAACCCGAGCCGGGCGCAGGACATGCGGCTGCGGCGCGCCGGGCACGCACGCTCGCGCCTGGTGCTGCTGCCCGACCTCCAGGCCCTGCAGTTCTCGTGGTGGCTGCTGGTGAGTGAAGGAGCCGGCCCCGTCACCGAGCTCGAGAAGCTGCTCGATGCCACCGACCGCCGCCAGCGCGTCATCTTGCAGGAGTGGGAGCTTCTGCGGCTGCCAAAGCGCGAGATGAAAGAAGCTGCAGCCTGGAGCTGGCGCCTTCCGGAGAAGAAGTTCCGGGAGCAGTGGGCCCACGCGTGCGCGGTCGCCACCCACGAAAGTCCGCGCCAGGCGCAGGCGCTGATCGCAGCCATGGCGACATGGCCAGGCTTTCATGGGATCTCGCAGCAACGGCACGACCTCCAGCAGGCCATGGTGGAGGCCCGGCGTGGGGCCGGGCGCCGTGATCCTCTGGAACTTCCGCCGCACCCGCCATGGCCGCGGCTTCTCAAGTTGAAGGGCCACGGCGTGCCGCTAGCTGTCGCCGCGGAGCGCATGCGCCTCGCAGTGCTGGAAACAGCGCGCACCTAGCTCCGGAAATTCCAATCCCAAACGGACACCCGCTTCCTGTCGCTGATGCCGCCGCGCAGAAGCGGCAGCACCTGTCTGTGTCCCACACAGTTACTTTCGAACCGTCAGCGTCAGCCAGGGAGGTGTCATGATGAACGCTGGAGAAGCCAGGAGTCTGGCGCTGCGCTCCGTACAGCGCCAGCTCGCGGCGATGGGCAGCCGCGCCTACGACTTGGCCGTGCTGGACCGCCACAGCAGCACGATGCAGCGTCGCATGAACTGGACGCCGGAGCAGGTGCTGCGGGCCATCGACTGGCTGCGCTACGAAAACTGGCAGGGGCGTGACGTGTTCATCCGGCCCTGCGTCTCGGCGCTCGTCCTGGTGGATGACCTCGACGCCCAGCTCGTTCAGCGTCTCGATGCCCTGGGCCTGGCGCCAACGCTGGTGGTGGAGACCAGCCCCGCGAACCACCAAGCGTGGATTCGCGTCAGCGCCGAGGCGCAGCCGCCTGCGGTTCGCAGGGTGATCGCGGCCAGGCTAGCCGAGGAACTGGGCACCGATCGTGCTTGCGCAGGACTGAACCACTACGGTCGCCTGGCGGGCCTCAGCAACCGCAAGCCGGAACATGCAAGGCCTGCACCGCCATTCGCCAAGGTGACTCTGGGCCAGCCCGGCGCGGTAGCCCAGCGCGGAGCGGCCTTGGTCGCAGAGGCGCTAAGGGAGTTAGCTGAGAGCAGTCCGGTAGGCGCAACGAGGAAGGCATGCACCTGGAAGGGCTTGCAGCCGCCCAAGCTTCCGGCCAGTGCGTGGCCTACGGGCCGTGACAACCATCCACAGCCCCTGGGCGATTGGATGGTCTCGGCCCACCGTGATGCGCGCTTGCGCTTTGCGCAGCGCTACGACGCATCCGTGGTGGACTTCCAGATCGCCCGGGCGATGATCGCCAGCGGCGTGATGGTCGCCGACGTCATCGAAGCCATCGGCGCGCACTCTCCCGACATCGCGCGCAGGAAGGGGCGGCAGGCCATGGCCTACGCGCAGCGCACCGTCGAGCGCGCACGGCAGGTGTCCACAAGCCCATGAAGCTCCCTGCCCTTCCCTCACCGACCTTCAGGGCGCGGCATTCCCTTTTCCTAAGCCCGCGCAGGCGGGCTTTTCTGTGTCGGGTGCTGGCTGGTGCCGGCCTGCATCAGTGCGAGCACGTCCGAGCGGCGAAAGCGCAGCGCCGTGCCGATGTGCACCGGCAGGAGCACGCCGGTACGGGTCAGGCGCCAGATGCTGGTGCGGCTCAGGCCCAGCATCCGCTGGACCTGCGTGCTGGAGAGTAGGACCTCTGGGTAGGGGAGTGTTGCGTTTTTGTCCATCGGCGTGTGCCTTGCGAAGCCTCCCGCTGAGCGGGTACGCGAGCAACAGCCAGCACCGAAAAACAATTTCCCAGGTCGATCCAGATTGATGACAAATTTGATGACAGGCTAGGCCAAAAATGAAAAAGCCCAAGCATTTCAATGGCTTGGGCTCATTCCTGGCGGAAAGGGTGGGAGCGGTTTTGCTCGTGTTTTCTTATACTTACAATCTTCGTACCACGTTTGGTGCCATCCACGTCAGATCGTTTGCGTGCAAAGACTCCGAAGTCTCAAAATCTTCCGCTGCGGCGCTGCGGACTTCGCGCCGCTCTCTGCACCCCCAGCCTCTTGATTCGGCGCGTCCCTCTCATCAGGTCCTGATAGGCGCTCATCGTTGGCAGCTAAGCCGCCAGCGACGACACCCACGAGATGATCTATGAGGACGTGGGCCCGTCCCCAGGGATCGGCATTGATTCTGCTAGCGCCCGTGAGACTGGCTCCCGCGACTGCCGCCGGACTTCTCCCGCTTAGTCATCGACGTCTAACTGGAATAGAGGAGATCGAATATGATCGCCTATCCAGCGCGTAGAAGCCCATGACGATGAACAATCCGAGCAACACCCGACGCCTATTTTTTGCTGTCGCGATCGCGCTCTTGCTTTCGGGCTGCGGTGGCGGCTCTTCCCGCCAATCGCCCATCCCTGCAGCATCAGCGCCTACCGCCGCAAGCGCTACACAGCAATTTATGGACAGCGTTGCACCATTAACGGGAAATTTCACCATCACCGGAGCACCACCCACGGTGACATTTGCAGGTTATGTATCAAAATACAAAACGTCTGATCCGCGTGTATTGGGTGGCGCTCACTTTCTAACGAATTCCTCTTTATCCAATTATCGCATAATAAGTTTTGCCTACGTATTGGACAAGAGTTCCATTCAGCCCGGAGAGGCAGCAGAAAGCGACATAGGCTTGACGGTATTGCCGCAAGGACAGCTTGTTGCACTCAATAGCGGCGAAGAGGTTCTTATGGATCACCAATACGATGTCGACACATCGCTCAATCCCGTTTCTTATGTCAATATTCCAGCTGGAGGGCTTTCGCTTCCATCCGGGAACGTCCTGTCTGTAGGCTCGGTGTCCGCCATTTTTCCAGCTAGCGGCGGAGGGGGCGCGGAAGTGATCAACACATCACGAACCGCCAGCGGCACGTTCATGGCACTATATTACAAGGTTGTGTTAATGCGTAGCGACCTTGTTTCAGCACCCAAGCTTGAAAGCTATAGATCACCATACCGTGACCGCTCATATGTCGCCGATCCAAATCGAGTTTTTTCCCCATCCACCTCTTTTAAAAATACCTCGCCTAGCCCGGTAACGGCATATGGCGTCGATATTTTTCTGAGCAATCTTTCAGATTCACAAGAATCAACGCACTCAGTAAATATCCTGGTCGATGGACATATTGTAACGACACTACATTTGCCACCGCACATACCAGGAACAACAACACCTCTGATTCCAATGATTTTCCCAGAGGCGATCACCATTCAACCGGGCGCCACGGTAACAGTGCAAGGCGTTGTAACACCAACTCGCGCCATCGTTTTTGATTTTGCTTCATACCTTTTAGCTACGCCTGGCCTTACCCCAACAGGCGAAAAACTAGATATCATTGATACGGATTTGAATGGCGACGGCTACCCAGATATTGTTGACATCGACGCAAATGGCTCAGTTTGGGTATCACTTCGCGAGGGAGGACTACAACAAACGGAGCAAGAGTGGGCGAGGGGAATGAAAAATGTAGATGCGGTTTCAATCAGCCCGACAAGCCCTGCATCCGGCCCTCCGAATCTGCGGCTCACCAATGCGCAAGGATTATGCATCGATTTGTACAATAATTATGCGCAAGACCAGTTTTTTCCAGCGTACTGCGGCACCGCTCCCGACCCTAGCAGCGTATGGGGAGACTTCAACGGAGACGGCTGGCCCGATCGGCTTAGGGTAGACGCCACCAATAAGGCATATTACGTTGCTCTTGGAGGCCCATCCGGACTTGGTCAAGATATTATATGGCTCGGAGGCTACGGGGCCGTGGATAAAATGTTTGAATACGACGGAAATGGCGACGGACTTGGGGATCTTGAAATTGAATGGAGCGATTCGAACGGCTTCAACTGCAGGATTTTGCGTTCCACAGGAAGCGCTTTTAACGTAATAGGCTGTTAATTGAAAACGTTGTGCGCATTGTGTAAGCGTCTATTTTTGAGAACAATCCAATCACAATCGGCGCAGATCTCAACGGTCATCGCCCAGCAGCTGCTCGAGTTGGGCGGCGTAGCCCTGCAGCGTGGCGACCGTGGCGACCAGCGCGCGGTCAATAGTCGCCGGCGGCGCGCCCGGTTTCAGGTCGGCAATCGGCAAGTGCGGCCGCGCGGGCACGCTGGGCGCCGGGCATGGCACCTGCACGGGCACCGGCACGTCGACCTCCTGCACGACGACGCGCGGCGGGGGCTCGGCGCAACCGGCGAGTAGGAGGCAAAGGTAGGCGATCGTTTGTCGGTTCATTTCACGGCCTTTTTGGGGGGGCCTTTGGAGTAAATGGCTTTCTGGGGCTGGGGTTGATCGGGCGATGACCGCCCCTGTCTCGCCACGCGATCATCTCCACCCCGCCGCTAGGGCCTGCGCCTGCTGCTGCGCCCACGCCGCGGCGCTGGCACACTGTTGCGGCACCGGTGCGGCCTCAATGCGCTCGACGCGCGTGCGGTAGACCACCTGCACCCGGGTCGCGCCCTGCGCGCGCTGAGCGGCCTGCGCCTTGGCAGCCGCCTCGTTGGCCACTCCCTGCTGCAGGATCCGCTCCACGGCCCCGTTTTGCGCCTGGATGCCGGCGCGCAGTTGCCCGATCGAGGCCTCGGAGCTGCCGAGCTGCTGCTCTAGCTGCGCCGCGTGCGCGGTGGCCACGCTGGCTTCGTGGTGCTCGAACCAGCCGAACGCCGACGCGGCGGCCAGCGGGAGCGCCCACCAGAAGCGGCTGAGCAACGAAATCAGGATTCCCATGGTCACCTCCCCATCAGCCAAGCCAGCAGCAGAGCGCCGGCCACGCACGCGACGAACCAGCCGTCGACGATCAGCACGGGATCCACAGCAGCGCCACCGGCAGCCACCACCATCCCTAAAGCACGGACATCGTCAGGATCTCCCTCGAATCGACATCGAGCCGCCGAACGCGCCGGCAATGCCGGCGGCGCCGGCGCAGAACGGCGTGATCGACTCGGGCCACTCGGCGGCGTGCCCCATGGCGAACCAGATCAGCCAGAGGAGCAGGTAGACCAGCATCGTGGCCACGAACGCTACCCGCAGCTCATCCGGCACTCCCTGCGCATCAGCGGTCAGGGCTTTCAGCCACGCTCTCACGGCTTGATCTCCAGGTTCTGTTCGGCAGCCTTCATCGCCCGCTCGCAATGCCCAGGGTCCAGCTTGTCCAGCAGCCAGCACAGCAGGCAAGCCCAGCGCTGCGGGCGGTCATGCGCGGCGCGGCTGCTGATGGTCTGTCCGAGCACACCGTTGGAGGCCACGTTGCCCAAATCGTCGATGGCCAGCGCGATCGACCAAGCGCGCGATGGCGCCGTGAGGCAGGCCCAGGTGTAGCGCGCGAGAGCCAGTGCACAACCGAGGGCGAGCAACGGCAGGAGCAGCAGCAGGAGCATGTGTCGTTTCATGATGGTCATCTCCCGTTGCGCAGGCGCGCAGCTTGGGCCCGCTCGTATTCGTCGCGGCACGAGCCGCCGCCGTCCGCGCGGCAGAACAGCGCATTGCCGGGAACGTCTGCGTCGCACCACAGGCAACGCCCGCACGGAATCAAGCGCGACTTCGCGGCGCGACGCGCGTGGTCGGCTAGGGCGGCATCCCGCAAGCGTTCCTCGGCGTCGCTGGCCATGTCGTCGATCGTGCTCATGCCAGTACCTGCCTCGCTGTGTTCCACATCGCCACGCGCTCCTCTTGCCCGTTTGTGCCGCCGTTGATGCGCAGGCTGATGCCGTAGATGTCGCCGGCGTCCGCAAGGGCGTTGCAGCCGTGCGCCTGCCAGAACCAAGCCGCGGCCTCGGCTGCGTACCGATGCTTCACCAGCAGCTCGGGGTGCGTCAGCAGGTCCTGGCCGATGCCGGCGCCGGCTGCGCGGTAGTTCGCGCGGAAGGTCACCTGCAGGAGCCCGCGGCCCCGGAAGGTCCACCCGTCGCCGCTGGCCTCGTCGCCATTGCCGTAGCGGCCGCCATAGGCGATGTTGGCGATGCGCTGCTGGTCAGCCGGGTGTTCGGCCGTGCGCCCGACCTGCTGCGCAAGATCTGCCGAGAAGCGCAGGGGCCAGACGCGCACCAGCGCTTCGGCGCTGTAGTCCAGCGATTCGACCAAGCGCGTCAGGCGCGCCGACTCCACACTGACCTGCGACAGGAATCCGGCTTGGCGTCCGGCCGTTGTGATGCCCCAGCGCTCCATGGCCCCGGTCAGCGCTGGCAGCCACTGCTGAGCCAGGGGAACCGTGGCGCCGGTCGCGCCGGCGAGCTGTTCGGGGGTCATGCCCTTACCCCTCGCTGCGCCGCGACGTGCTCGGCGATCAGCTGCGCCTGGAACCGACGCACCGCGTGCGGGTCCGTGAACACGGTCTGCGTGTTGTTCTGGGCCTTGAAGCCCTTGCCGCCGGCGACGCCCTTGACGACGAAGGTGCCCTCCCCGCTGGAGCTCCAGTTGGTCGAGCCCTCGCAGCCGACCAGGCCGTCAACGACGAAGCCCTTCGTGTGGCTGATCTGGTGCGTCGCGCTCTGCCCAATAACGAAGTGCGTGCGGAACCCCTCCGGGTCGCGCGCCGCGTCGCTGTCGAGCAGCCGCTTCTCGTGCACTCCCCCGGACTGGCTCCTGTCGAGCGTGATCAAGCAGGTGATGTGCGGGTTGTGCACGATGTCCATCACGATGTCGTTCAGGTCATCGTCGTCGTAGCCGAACATGTTCAGGTACAGGCTGACGGTCGCGCGCTGCAGGACATGCCGCAAGATCTGGTGGACGTCGTCGCGGCCGACGAAGAACAACCGGAAGTCGGGGCTGGCATTCGCCGGGAATGCTTTCTCACTGGTGTAGGGCGCCAGGTCGTCGAGCTGGAAATCGTGGAGGTTCATCGCGTCACCATCGGGATGCCGAAATGGGTGAAAAACGCGCCCGCGCCGCCGGCCAGTGCATAGCTGAGCGCCAACCACGCCACGCGGCGGCGGTCCGCTTTCACCTGGGCGAGTTCGTTCTGCGCTTGCTGCGCCTCTTCGCGCAGCTCGGCTTCCTTGGTCGCCTGGATCGCCGACTCCAGGGCATCGATCTTTTCGGCCAGGCGGTTTATCTGCCCGAACGCACGCTTCAGCGCCGCGCGGTCCTCGGCCTGCTGGGTCATCACGGCGACCAACTGGCGCACGTCTGATGTGAGTTCGCGAAGGATCGTCCGCACCTCAGCGGCTTGCTGCTCGAGGAGCGTGATCCGGGTTTCGTGGGCCTGCTGCACGTCGGGTTCCAGGGGCATTCAGTCGGCTCGTGACAGTAGATGGGCGAAAAAAAACCGCCCGAAGGCGGCCGGGAACGTTACGCGTGCTTATTGCTTGAAATAGGAAAGGCGCCCGTATAGCGTCGTTGAGTTCGTGAAATTCGCGTTGGTCAACGCGCTGGTCCCGGTCGCCGATTGGTTGTAGAGGTTGACCGTCGTTGAGGCAGGTGCTCCCTCGGCCAATATCGGTCCGGAAAGACCGGTCGTGTTGTTCGCGAGCAGGGTCGTCACGCCACCGTAGGCCATCGATGCCCCGGATGAAGCGACAGCTATCGGCAACCCGGTCAGCGTCGCTGCACCTGTCGAGCTGCCCAAGGCAGTCATGGTGGAGTAGAACTGCAGATCTACCTCCATCCCTTTGACCTCGTACTGGCACGATTGGGTGCCGTAGGTAAGTCCAGTCGCCGCGCCGCCAAAGGCGACTCCGACCGCGCACGCGGCCGCCCCTCCCCATAGTTGGTTTCCGGCCGACCCATTAATTTCCTCGATTCCGTTGTAGCCAAGTACCGTCGTGCCGGTTTGTGTCAGCGCATGTACCTTCGATGCGGTCGTGCCATCCAGCACAACCGCATAGCTGCCGTTGTTGTTCCGGTTGTAGGCGTGGACATCGGCCTGAACATCGATGTTGTTCGAGTTCTTGATATATAGCCCATCGTCGGCTGCATCGACGTGGAGCCCTTGAGCTGTGATATAAGTGGCACCGTTGATCAAGAGTGCCTCCGTCCCGCTGTTCCCCATCCAGACGTTGGTAAACATCAGATCGGTTGCCGGGTTTGTGTTCGCGCCCTGCTGAATCGTCATGCTTGGACCGGAAGTTGTATCTCCAAGAATGTTCGCGAAGTGCCCAAATCGACAAGGTATCCCTGATTGCACATAAGCTGCATCGCAGAGATACCAAGCCGTAATGCCGTTAGTGCCCTCATCATTACTGAACTTGGAGCCTGCAAAATATGCCAGCCGATACGCATATTGCGACACGTTCTGAACAGTAGTGTTCGTCACGACCAACGCATTGTTGGGCATCGTGTCCGCGGAGTTCGTGGGCGCCCCCGCATAGATGCCTATCGCGTTCTGTTGCGTGCCTTGTCCATCCACCCGGACACCGTCGATGACTGTCTGCCACTCGTCGTACATGTCCAGGGCGTGATTGCACCCCGTAAAAAAATCATCAACGATACGACCAGAATTGACATAGGTGAAAGATATCCCCATGGCATTGCTATTGCTCTGGCCGGGGCACTGAACCCAGAGATGCTGGACACCGACTTTGTTGTCGACTGCGGTGTATTGGCCATGGTCGACGACTGCTGGGAAGTTCCCCGTGGGCTGCAAAACAGTGGCGTACATTCCCGCGCCATGAATCACGACTCCGGGATGCCCCGTGAGGTCCAACGACGCGGCAAGTTTGAAGGTGCCTGGCGGAAGATCAACCTCTCCCCCCACTTGGCCACTAGCTGCAGCAGCAGGAAAGCTATCGATGGCGGCTTGAATGCAAGCGTCGCTGTTTGTGGCGCCCGTCGGGTCGCACCCGGGAAAGTCCAACGCATCCACCCGGTCTTCGAGACGCCCAATCAAGGATCGCGAAGTCCCGCCGGGCCTTTGATATTGGAGCGACGGATTCACTGCGCTTGCGGAAAGAGCGGTGAACGCCCCCGTGCTCGGTGTCGTCGCGCCAATCGGCGCGCCGTTGATACTTCCCCCGGTGATCGTGGGCGCGGCCAGAGCGTTGTTCAACGCAGCCGCGGTCAGCACTGATCCGTCAGTGAACGGCCCCGCGAATGCCACGCCAGCGCCAGTCAGCGCCAGCGAGAGCGAGAGCGAGATGAAAAGTCGCTTCATGTCGATTTCTTTCGGGGATAGAAGGGCGCCTAAGGGCGGCTTGATGGGGTGAGGTGGCGTCAAGACCAGGCTATTGCCTGAACCTCCGCGAGGGTGGTCGCGCCGTCGACTTGCCCCACCAGGCCAGCAAGCTTGGCGCAGAACGCCTCCCGCGCGACGACGGCGTCCGCCAACACTTGCTGGATCTGCGCGGCCGTGTGCGAACGAAGCGCCCATGCGCCGGTCGAATCGGCACACCAGAAATTGCAAGTCCAAGTCGAGGGCAGCCCCGGCGACTGGCTGGCCGTCACTGCGCCGATCAGGTTCGTCTGATCGTTCGGCTGGCTCGGGTAGGTGCACGCCGAGCCGAGCGCCGAGCTGGGGAACCCGGCGACGATCGCAGCGGAGCACGCTGCCGAGAGCACGGCGGATTGCGTTGCCCGGGCTTGGGCGAGAAGTTGCGCGGCAGTCGGAGCCGCCGGCGCCACCAGGGCGCCATTGGCGACGGTATACCCCGGCTGCGAGAGGCACGCTTGCCACTGCGCTTCGGTGATGTCCAGCACCGTCACGCCGTCCGGCGCGGCGCTGTCCACAGTGTCGTAAAACGCAACGATCTTTCCAGTCGAGTCGAAGGCGGCTTGTTTCTGTCCCATAGTGCCCCCCTTAATAGCCGATTGCGATGTACTCAAACCCAAGCCCGTTGGCATATGCCCCGTTGAGTTGAGCGGAAAAAACAGCACCCGAATTCGATCGGGATGTAGTCTGAATCGTGTAGTTTCCAGCGGTGCTTCCATCAATCACCGGGAGCGCTCTCAGGCAACTATTTGGAAAAGCAAGCGGAAACGTAACAGAGGCATTTCCGGACGATGTTCCGGATGAAGTCCCGGAACCGAAATTGACAATCGTCGGGTACGGATTACCCGGCACCTTGAAGTAACCGGCCGACGACATAACCGATCCAAATGATCCTGTAAAGCCCAATGTCGCGGACCCGGAAGCAAACCAATATGCCCCAGTTTTGACAAAATGAACCCAGCCCCCACTTTCGATTGCCAAAGAAGGAACGGTTACCGAACTCACCGCAATCAAATCTGCGCCTTGAGTTGCGACATTTTGCGCAGCCCCGCTAGTGTTTTTTATAAGAATCTGCGCGCCATCCGGAAGCCCCTGGGTCCCTGGAAGATTGACGGTGTAAAAACCTCCTGATGCGAGGTTGACAAGAACATTGCTTTGGTTTTGCGCAAGCGTCCCGTTTGCATTGAAGGATATGACGTCGCCAAATCCAAAAGATGATTTTTGCGTCAAACCCGCAGTCTGGCCGATCAGCAAGAATGCACCAGCCGACACAGAGTAGATCGTCTCGTAGTACGCGTTCGCGACGATCTGCCCACTCGAAAGCGGCTTTCCGCTAGCGTCTGTAAGCGCAACGGCCCCGAGACCATTGACGTTTAACGTCGATGGCCCAGTATTTGCATTCGCGGCTCTAAAGCGAACAGTGAGGCCCTCGCTAAGCGTCAGCGGAACCGGGCTTAGGGCGACGGCATAGGCGTTCGCACTCCCGGTATCGGCGGCTGTGATCGAAGAAGCTCCCTGCGTCATGACTTGAATCGCCGCGGCGAGCTGGTTAATCTTGGTTCGATCGGGCGTTAAGCCAGCAGCTTCAATCGCAGCAATGAGTTCCCCTTGGATAGCGTTAAACGCATAAGCCGGAAATATCGTCGCTGGAGTGTTCGTCGATGGATTTCCATCGGTGGCCCACCCAGGCGTTCCTGTCGCGGGAGGTTGATCGGATTGCGCTTGCGTAACCGTGTTGGGTGCAATCAAAAGATCCATATCTACACCTTTTAAGATCCTAATCCAAGCATCATCGGAAGCGTGCCAGACCCAAGCACCGCGTTTGAATAATAGAAAAAATTTAAAACAGTATGTGCTGGCGCCACAGCAGCCAACTCGCATTGCAGGACTGTACTGCCCCACGAAGAAAAATTTTCGCCAAAAGCATCTGAGCCAAATTTAAATTTTTGTATTGTAAAATTTGCGACATTGACTTGCCACGCATTTGCCCAAGCAATTCCACCAAAAGGGTTTCCGAAAACCCTCCCAAATCGCGATGGGGAAAATTGCGTAATTGTTATGCTGTACCCCAATGACTCTGCCAACGCAACCAAATTTGGAATACTTGGGCCGCTGAACGATTGACGTAGCCTTGCTAAAACCTGCGCACGCCGGGCTTGCACAGTCGGCTGCTGACCAGCGCAAGGATCTGGAAGGCCCAGAGAACTCTCCCACTCCGGAAGCAGCTCCGCTGTTGTGGACGGGAAGGCGTCGACCAGAAGAGCCGCCGCGTCGCCATTCGTGCGAGCGAATGAACGCGCCAAACCTCCGAGCAGGGCGCTTTGTGTCGCATCCGGGTCGCGAGGCCACACGCGCCCGCGAGGAAAGAGTGCCTGTAGGGCCGAACGGTAGTCGCCCTGGCTGTAGATCGGCGCGGCCATATCAGGAATAGGTGACGGTGCCGAGAACCGGCAGTTCGCCGGTGGGGCTGACGATGTTGACGCTTGGGGCCGTGATCACGAAACCGGCCGTTCCCGCGATGGCAGCAATTGCCGATTCGATGTAGCTGAGGTCGATCGTGCCGCCCGGCTCGCCATACTGCTCAAAGACGCCGGTAATTGCTGCCGCGATTTCCGCCTGCAGCGTGGCGCTCGCGCCCGTCAATCCGCTGATGGTGAAGTTGATCGTGTTCGCAGTCGGCGCGACCGCGTAAACCAGCGCTGTCACCGGCTGTTTCGGATAGATGGCGTTGGCCACCGCCAGCTGGTCGCCGGTGGCGACCGCATCCCGCGTCTCGCTCGCGGCGACCCCATTGGTGCCTTGCGGAAAACCTCCAAAGGCCGCTTCCGAAACATCCATCATGAACCGGATGACCACTGTTCCGGGGCCCATGCCATTGGGCGCGCACCATGCCCTGGTCACGCCCGGGACTTCGCGAGCCCATTCGACGTAGTCGGTCGACGCTCCTCCCTGTGGCGTGGTCTGGTAGGCGAGCAGCATGCGGCTGCGCAAGCTTTCGTCCAGCTCGAGGTCGGCCCCGCCGGTGAACGCGGTGGCTGCGGTGCCGACAGAGGAAATTCCATCGATCGACGAGCCGAGCGTGAACTGCGTTCCCGCCGCGCAGTTCCCGAAGGCGCCCGTCAATCCGGTCGGATCGGCGTTGATCTGGGCACTCACCGTCACCGTGTTGCCGGCTCCGACGCTGCCGCCGACCGTCACCAGCGCCCGCACCCCATCGCTGCGGGTCAATGCCGCGCCGGCGTTGATCGTCGCCCCGACGTTCCCGGAGAAGGTCACGGTACCAGAGGCCTGCGTCGCAGCCTCGCGAAAGACTCCCTTGAGGGCAGCCCAGCCTTCGAGGTACTCCTCGGTCGCCGTGAAGGGGACCGCCTGTTTCGCAATCCAGTCGAGAAAACCGTAGAACAGGTTCACCAGACCGGCGAGCACGCGCCCGATGATGCCGAGGCTGGAATAGCGCAGCAGCGGATCGGTGCCAGGAAGCTCGGCCTGGATGTCCTGTGCGACCATGGTGCGAAGGTCGCTCAGCGTGGGGCGGCTGTAGGGCATGGTTCAGTACGTGACCTGGGGCCATGCCCAGGAAAAGTTGAGAGTGGTGGACGATCCATCTGTGCGGCGCACGACAACCTGAACGCCGAGCATTCCCGGACGCGACCACTCGACACCGACGTCGACCGCTGCGGCCACACCATCGTCGATCAGCCATTGCAGGGCCTCGACCACGTAGTCCTGCGCATCCGCCAGGACTTCTCGGGTCTGCTTCGAGCGCGAAAGCAACCACAGGCGGCTTCCGATCGGGTACTTCGCGTCGTCGGCCCACCAGCCGCGGGGATCATTCGTGCCATCCGGGATCACATCGTCGGGGCGCGCCACGCGATCCGTGAACAGGCTGATCAGCACGGCGCTCGCAAGATCGTTTCCGGTGGCCAGATCGGCGCCGGCGATGCGCCAGTCACCGCGACCGTTGGCGCTGTCCCAGAAAATGGTGATGTCGCTCATCACATGCTCGCGTTCGGACCGCCGGTCGAGCCGCCTTGCGGGTCCGTGTGGTCGTGGCCGTTGAACACAGAACGCATGCCGGCCATGCTCTTGTTCCCGTGGTCGGAAATGTCACCCTGCGCGACGACGTTTCCCAGATC
>JAEHJW020001485.1_pt2 | contig 18394 bp, 36 predicted proteins | sample 9271431 | NCBI WGS metagenome assembly JAEHJW02 | reverse complement strand
ATTCGATGTCCTGTTTCCGGATGCGGGAGAACGATGGGAGTTTGATCCCCGTTGGATTATCCTGACCGTTTCAATTTCTCAATGGATGTCGAAATTAACGGGGCTTCCTATAGACTTCCAGTTTCAGCGGACAAATCATGCCAACGAACACCATAAAGGTCCAAGGTCGGCCATGGGAATGTTCTACCGTAAGCCTATCGAGGAGGGTTGAGGGATGAAAAAAGAAGAAGGTGACTGCTGTGATGTAGAGGATTGTCCGGGATTTTTGGAGTATCCCAAACCCGTTGATTGTTCATGCCATATTAACCCGCCCTGTCATGTGTGTACCGAGAGAAAGCTGACGTGTCCGCACTGCGGGTATGAATTGGAGGTGACAGAATGACCCCCGAAGAACTGGAAGAGATCGAAGAACAGTGCGATCGGGCGACTCCAGGTCCATGGGTCGTGTTTACTGATGAAGTCATCATCAGAGCTATCGGCAAGAGGGGAGTCTTTAACATGAAGAATGGCTTTCTGCCGTCCCCCCAGTTGTTCGCACCAGTTGAAGCAACCAGAGAGGATGAAATCTTTGTTGCGTCCGCTCGAGACTATGTCCCTGCTCTGATTGCATACATCAAGGAGCTTGAGTCCCGACTCCCCCGGTGGATTCCGAAGAAGGAAAGGTTGCCGGAAAAAGAAGGGATCTATCTGGTATACGAACCTTGGGTGTATGGAGTAAACGCTCTTTGGTTTGTACTTGGAATGGACGGATTACCAAACTCCACCACAAAAAAAGAGTGGGAGACTGTCTCTCATTGGCACCCACTCCCCAAAGGACCGGAGGAATAACATGGAAATCCTTGGAAAGAAAGATGAGTCCACTTATATCGTGGAGATCGGAGTAGAAGAAATAGCGAAAGTATTCAATAACTACAGCATAAGAGGCACACCTGCCCACCCTTTAATAGTCGGGAAAAGCATTGATCTCGGAAAAGGTTTCAATTTCAGAAACGACATTCAGGAAGCCTGTAGGAGAATGACGGAGACCATAGAAAAATTCAAAAGTGCCCAAGATACCATGATGGCCTTTGCGAAAATGGTAATCGATCAGGAAAAGGAGGAAGGAAAATGACACATATCTTCAAGCCCGGAGATCGGGCGTATTGGTTGACGGACGAGACATGGATCACGCTTAAGCACAACAATCACCATATCTATACGCTATGCGATACAGAAGACTTTTATACCTTCACCGAACAGGGTCGATTTGATGAGCTTGACCCGATTGTGCTTCTCCCCCTCAACCCCTATGACCCCACGGACCCTCTCAATCCACCGGAGTTTAAGAGTGATTGGCCTTTCATCCTCCGGGGACGAAGGCTTGAGATCGGGATGGAGATTCTTGTCCAAGGCGAATCAGGTATCGTTCCGGCCAGAGTCCAGTCCCTGCTGTTGACAAGGGCCGGAGTCAGTGCAGGCGTTAGGTATTCCGATGGACGTTCCGCCGAAGTATGGTCTCCCGTCATCCTCTTCCCGGATGAGCTCCCCGTCAAAAAGAAAGTGGCGAAGTGGGCGTATCCCGTCATTGGAATGCCGGGAGCCATCCGAATCGAATTCACAGATGAAATGACAAAGGAAGAGGCAGAGAAGTTTTATGGTTCACTGGTTAAGATGATTCCGGGGACGGAAAGAGAGGTAGAGGGATGATCTGCCCCTATTGCAAACGGGCTTGGATGCTGAAGGTGGCTTCATCGCCCTCAGTGGTATGTCCACGGTATTACCACATCTGCCCGAAATGTGGGTATAGGGTTTAGGGAGAAGAATCATGAAATTCGAGGAGACCGCCAGACGATCAGGCCGCACTAGCAGAATGATGGAAGAAGCGAAGCGTCTTGACGCAGAAGGGAAGGCTGTGTATGTGGTTTTTTCTACACGGGCGGAGTGCGATTATTGGAAAGACTTTGTAAAAGGAACTGGCATCAAGTTGGAGAATTCCATGTCCGTTCTGCGGAAGGCTCCCGGAAGAAGCCGATTACCCTGATTGGATTTCTTGTCCAGATTGTTGCCCTCGAATCGAACCAGGGAGCTGGATAGAAGGAGGTATCAACACTCTAGCCGGAAAGTTGATGAAAGAAAATATTTTCATTGGTCTCCATCCCTTTTCTGTCAAGAAGAAATGGACGTGGAGCACAGTATGCCTAGATCACAATGAATATACTCGCAAACGCTTCGATTCTTTCGAGGAAGCGGTCCTCGATGCGTGGAAATACCTAAAGAAAAAGGAGGAAGAATAACCATGATAACTATTACCTTTACCCCTAAGGAATTTAACTCTCTCAAGGATGCTATCAAATTCAAAATCCATGACCATAACAATTTAAACATACCAGAAAACCCCGATGCTCAATTTCACCAGGGCATGATTCTCAAATACAAGGCCCTGTTGAAAAAACTCAACCAAGGTGAAAAAGGAAATTCCTAATGGACACATGCCAACAGTTCCTTGGAACCACGGCTCAAATCCATTGCATGACCATGTACGAAATTACTGACATTACCTCCTTGATATTTTTCATGCTTACCATGGGGGTGATTGCCTATTGGCTTTTTGCAAGGAAAGGAAAATGAAAAATGTACACCCTGATCCTGATTTCCAAGCTCACTCCAAGAACCCAAATCTTCGGCACCTATAGCACCTACCAAGAGGCCTGGGATCATCTTCAGGAAATCCTGGAAAAAGATCCACCTGAAGAATACGAACTCCTAGACATTGTACAAGACCATCCAATTCCCTTTACACCCAAAGGAGAATAGCCATGTTACCTATTATCGTGATCATTGCTTCTTTCTTTATTAATATTCCTACCACCGTGGCCACACCCCCTGGGATCTATGCCCCCAACGGCACGTATCTCGGAGATCCCAGTGCCAATAAGCTCGCACCTAATAGTACTAATAACCCCATGGGCCTTTATGGCAGCCCCCTGGCTCCCAATGGCATCAACAACCCTATGAGCATCTACGGAAGTCCTCTTTCACCCTTAAGCCCGAATAATCCATACACCCCGGAAGCTCCAATGTTACCCGGGCCTCCAAGTCTGCCAGGGCCTCCAGGCCTGGGAAATTAAACCTTTTCCTCTGGTAAGAATAATGAAAAAGAAAAACCTCTAGCTTTCTTTTTGCTATTGTGTTATCATTATTCTATTAGATCAAAAGAACTTCAAAAACAAAACAAGGAGATCCTATGGACCTTAAACTTTCACATTCCACGATTCAGTTGTACCAGCAATGTCCAAGGAAATACTATTATCAACGAATTCAAAAATGGGCTCCTAGAACCGAGGCCTTGGCCTTGATCCGTGGAAGCGCTATCCATTCGGCGCTAGACCATTTTTTCAAAACCAAAAACAAGAAGGAGGCACATGACCTTGCTCAAGATGTAATCACCTCCAAGGAAATCATGCCTCAGGAACGTGAGGCCATTATCCCTATTGTCACCACGACCTTGGATATGTATTTCCAAGATCAGGAAATCGACGAAATGAAAGTGCTTCAGAGTGAGATAGAGTTAAAGAGACCTCTGGTTCCTGGAGCCTATTACATGGGAAAAATAGACACCATAGTCTCTTTTCGCGGAATTGAATTCCTAAGAGAAACCAAAACCACGACCCAGGTCTCTTCTAATTGGGAACAAAAGTATTCTCTTGACAATCAGACTCTTGGCTATCTCTGGCTCTTGGAGGGAAAAATCCCTGGAATTATTCTCGACCTGATTAGAATTCCCGACGGCAAGAAAACAAAATACCCCGAATTCGTGAGAAGTTCCTACTTTCCACATCCTTCCCTCCTCCAGGAGTGGGAAAACGAAAGAAAGGCTTTGGCCCAGACCATACTCCAAGATGTTACCTTTCCCAAAAACACAAGCGCCTGCTTTGACTATAACCGCGCCTGTGATTTCTTTCCCTTCTGTTCCAAGAGCATCTCCGAAAAAGAAATGCCTAACTTTTTTACCAAAAGGGAGATTTCCTCATGATCCATTACGCCTCAAGTGACACACCTTCCAAAGAAGGAGTAACCATTCTCCTCTATGGAACGCCGGGCTGTGGCAAGACTCGATTCATTGGAGAGCTTCCCTCCCCGGTGCTCATCGACACAGAAAGGGGCTTCAGGAGTATCAAAAAGAAAGGAGTGCCCATTCTCCAGCCCACTTCTTATAATGACCTGGTTCAAATTGTCGCGGCCCTTAACAAAGGAGAAATGACGCCCGAGGGTTTCAAGTGGACCCTAGACTCTCACGAGTTCATTTGCAAGATAATTGCGGCCGACACCCTAGATGCAATTTCCACTCTTATCCTCGACGAAGTTCTCAAAGCCAAGGGCATCGAAAAACCCTCGTGGGACGAATGGAACGTGGTAATTTCCCGAACCAAGGCCATTACCACGAGCTTTAGAAATCTCCAACTCAAGGGCCTTCATTTCATTGCCACGGCCCACGAGGAAATGGAAAAGAATGCAGATTCTAATGTTATCAAAGGCCAGCCAGCTCTCCTTGGAAAATTGTCAGAAAAATTCGCGGGCATGTTCGACTCCGTCTACCGCATGACAACCAAGGGAGGAAAAAGATTTCTCGATGGTCAGCCGGTAGGCATCTGGACCGGAAAGGACCGCTACGATGTTGTTAAAACATCCGTAGACGTCACAAACCCAGAAGACATTCTCAAGCTCTGGGCACAACTCACTAAATCTCACTCTATCTAAAGGAGCAAGACCCATGGAAATTCAACTCGACATGACAGCAGTGGATCAACTTCTGGAAGAAGGCATTTACAACCTCGTGGTCGAGGAAGCTGTAGTCAAGGATTCTGCTTCTTCCGGGAAGCCAATTCTTAACCTTAGATTTCAGGTCCAAGACTCAAATCGCAAGCTCTTCGAAACCTTCTCCCTTCAGCAGCAGGCTCTTTTCCGTCTGCGTGATTTCCTCGTTGCCGCAGGCATTGAACTCAAACCCACGGGTTTCGATACCCTAGAAATCCTCGGAGCAACTGTCCGGGCCAAGGTTGTCAAAGAAACCTATGAAGGCAAGGAAAGAAACAAGATTCAGTCCTACCTGAAAGCCGAGTAATTCCAACCGAGAGTGGAGAGAGAATTTTCTCTCTCCATTTCTTTAAAAAGGAGATTAGATCCAAAAAAATTCTATTTCTAATCAAAAGACCTTAGCTTCAAATAGGATTGGATTGTTAAATTTGATTTTTCGATTCTAATCATAAGGAGCATCTCATGTACCTCATAACCAAAACCTTTCACTTTGAAGCCGCTCATCGACTTGCAGACTGGCCCGAAGATCATCAATGTCACAGGCTCCATGGCCATTCCTATCAACTCACCGTAGCTATCTCAGGTCATAATCTTTCTCCTCCTCCCAAACAAGGAGTTCTCTTGGACTATGGAGATATCTCCAAAATGGTAAAGAAACATATAGTCGATGTCTATGATCACCAATATCTAAATGATCTCCTCGATACTCGAAACGTGACCGCAGAATTCTTGGCGAAGCATATTTTCCAAATTCTCGAATCCATGATCCCGCATCTTAAATACATCGAGGTCCGGGAAACAGAAAACTCCTCAGCTCTTTATCTCCCAGGAGATACTATATGAATCTACCCATTAACGAAATCTTCTACTCCTTTCAAGGCGAAGGATCATATGCCGGAACTCCCATGACCTTTGTTCGCGTGGCCGGCTGTAATCTCTCCTGTTCCTTTTGTGATCAACCGGATTCCGTGCCTTTAGCCCCCATGAAACTAACTTATGAAAAAATCTCCCTGGATGAAATCTTCGACCTCGTTTCAGAATATCCCACCAAGGAAATCTGTTTCACCGGGGGCGAACCAACTCTTTTTCCCAAGGAAATCATCTCCTTCTTTTCCAATCTTCCAGCATCCTGGCATCTTCACCTCGAGACCAACGGTACTATCTATGCCGAGGAACTTTTTCATTACTGCCATCACATTTCTATGTCAATTCACGACCCCAAACTCACAAACCCGTTGGCAATCCCTTTTGCAGATGATATCAAAATTGTCATGGACGAGAACTTTGAACAAAATCTTACCCTTGCCAATGACCTAGCGCACGAGGACGCTATCATCTGGATTCAGCCTTTGAACCATCTTCATTCCATTCATGAAAGCAACTTGGAAAAGGCCATGGCCTTTGTTCTAGCCAATCCTCAGTTCAGACTTTCTCCTCAATGGCATAAACTCTTGGAGGTAAGATAACATGATTATTAACAAAATTGAAGAAGGGGTCAAGCTCATTCTCCAGGGTCTAGAAGTCGATCCCGAGGACCGTAACTACGCGGAGACTCCCCAGAGATTTGCCAAGATGCTAAAGGAAATGTTCGTGCCCAACGAAAGCAAGTTTCCTACTTTCGAAGAAAGCTATAGCGGGCTAATCCTCGCCCGAGGCCATAAAATCTTTACCCTATGTCCTCATCACTTAGCCCTTGTCGAACTCGAAATTGACATGGCTTACCTTCCCACAAAGGAAGTCTATGGACTCTCGAAACTCGGACGCATTGCCAATTCTCTTAATACCAAACCTCTACTCCAAGAAGAATTCACCAGGATTCTGGCCGAAAATCTTTCTGCTATCCCAGGATGCCGAGGCTCAGCAGTAGTAGTCCAAGGCCTCCATGGTTGCATGCGAGTTCGAGGAATCCGCACCCACGGGGACGTAATCACCTCGAGCGCCACAGGAGAGTTCCAAAATCCCCAGGTTTGGCAAAACTTCCTGGAACTTAGAAAACGCTATTAAAAAGGAGAATCCTCATGAACCTGGCCAACATTATCGAAGTCACTCGTTTCACGGATCTTAATAATGCAATTAGAATCACCTTTAGAACCACTAAGATGGCACCCTCCGGGCCTATTGACCTTTACAAGGCGGGTCAAGTTCCTCAAATCTATGAAACCGTGGCCGATGTGCTCTTGCCATCTTCTGTGGTAGATTATCTCATGGCTCAACTTAAGGAAGCATCGTCTTCTTTAATCAAGCCTACAACCGAAGACACTTTAAAGGTAATCAAATAATGGGCACCTGGAGAATCATTACCAAAACCCCTTTGAGCGATGGAGCTCAAAGGGTACTCTTTCGAATGCTTTCAAATGCAGGAGTTCCTATAAGACCTGCGGAAGTCTGGCCTGTGTCCATTTCCGATGGTTCTACTATTACTACCCTGGGAAAAGATACTTTCGCTCTCTTTGAAAAAGGCAACCTCTCGGATTGCCGAGGAGGACGCTATCGACAAAACACACCTACCGGCTTCTTCACGGTTATCCCTATGTGGGATCCTCTCACGCTCATGAGAATGCCGGAGATGTGGCCCATTGGCATTCATGACCTTCAGGTAGCCTGGAAACATTCCCAAGGCCAAGACTATCCGGAGACTCCTCTTAACTATGTTCCTCATCCCACAACCGGAGATGTCATCCGCTGGATGGGACAAGTAGATTTTTCTAAGCCTATCACCTTGGACGTAGAAACTTCCTGGGATGCCCGAAATCTCTATATCGTAGGCTTGGGTCAAGGCCCCGGAGACGCAATTGCAATCCCCTTTGCCGAGGACTATATTCCTTATATCATTGCCATCTTCAAAAGGGCAACCGGAGGCTTTCTCTGCCAGAATGGTAATTTCGACCGCAGAGTCATTGCCGATGTCTTTGGCATTGAGCTCAAGCAAAGTGGAGACACTCTTCTGGCCCATCATCTCAAATGTTCGGAATTTCCCCACGATCTCGGTTTCATTATCTCCTGCTATACCAACATGAACTATCATAAAAACACTTCTCAAGCAGATCTTGCTCTTTACAATTGCAAAGACGTAGACGGGACAACTAGAGTTCACGAGAATCTCCTAGAAGACTTGAAAAAAGATAATCTTCTCAACCTCTATTCCACAGTCCTAAAGGCAAATGAAGTCGTTTTCAAAAGTATTGTCCGTGGGCTCAAGGTTGACTTGAAAAAACTCGAAGCCTTTAGAAACAATTTCACTCTAGAAACCGAAACCTTAAAAAAAGAGCTCATCGAAGCCTCGGGAGATAAATACTTTAATCCCGCAAGTCCTAAACAATCAGCCAATTGGTTATTCAAGAAACTTGGACTGCCTCCAGTCTATGATCGCAAGACTGGATCCATTACCACGAGAGATGAGGCCCTGGAAAAGAAATTCTCCAAAAAAGAAATGGTTTGGAACGAAGAAAAAGAAGAACATGAGGAAAAACTCATCTGGGAAGTTCCAGCAATAGAAAAACTCCTGGAATGGAGACACAAGAGCAAAATGCTTTCCACGTATCTTTTTGACTTTACCAAAGCCGAAACCATTGACTTTCATTACGAGCCCCTAGAAGGTCATGAGGACTCAATCATGAAAGTACATATTCCAGTCAAGATCCATGGAACAGCTTCTGGAAGATACGCTTCTTTTATTCATACATGGCCCCCGAAAATGAGAGAAATCATTATTCCCACGCCAGGATACACTTTCATCGCGGCTGACTTTTCTCAAATCGAATGGCGCCTGGGAGCTTTCCTTTCTCAAGATCCCGTGGCCCTGGATATTCTTTCCTCCGGGCAAGATATCCATCTCATGTCCGCGGTTTTAGCCTTTAAGAAAGATCCCAAGGACGTTACCAAAAAAGAACGACACCTGGCCAAGAGAATTTCTCACGGATCCTCGTATGGCATAGGTCCTAGATCCATTGCTATTCAATTTGGAATTACCAAAACAGAGGCCGAGGAAATTCAAAAACGCGTCCTAGCACCCTTCAAGCGCCTCATCGAATGGCGTGAAGATAATCTTCGAACCGTGGAAAGAACAGGCTTCCTTACCAATCCCTTTGGCCGAAGACGCTACTTTCTCCGAAATCAAAAAGACCTTCGGGGCGAAGTCTTTTCTTACTTGCAACAATCTACCTGTCATGACATGATCATGCTCGCAGCCGTGGCCATGGACCAAGAGCATCCAGAAATTCCTTTTGTCTTAGACCACCATGACGAGAATGTTTGGGAATGTCTTCAGGGTCAGGAAGAAAACGCCAAAGTCATTATCAAAGAAATCATGGAACGAGAGCATCTCCCCGGTTTCAGCTGTCCTTCGACTGTTGCCGTTGGCAAAAACTGGAAAGAATGCAAATAGAAAGGAGGCCCCATTGAAATGGACCAGGGAAGAAGACGCAATTCTAATCCAATACTACAATGACCATGGCTTTGCCAAGACTGCCACTTTCATGTCTTGGCGTAGTCCTATGTCTCTAAGATCCAGACTCAAGGTCCTAGGCCTTTCAGATCCTAAGTATTCTAATCCTGCAATAAAATTAGCCTACGCCACGTGGATTGACCACCAGGCTCTTTTCAAGACCTTTGAACTCTTTCTTTTGAAAGTAGGCCTGCCACCTCGAGGCAAGAAAACGTATTTCAACCCGGAAAATCAGCTATGGGAGGAAGTTCATGATTAAATTAGCATTCCAAGTACCCTTTGCCTATCTTCATCATAATTTCGGAGACTTCGATTTCGCTCTAGCAGACTTTGTCTTAAATCACGAGGGCTACAGAGAACATTACAAAAAGAGCCTCCGGGAATGCATCCTTGACAATTCCATACATGAACTAGGTACCTCTCTTGCCTTAGACAAACTCGAGGAAGCATTCTATACTATCGAACCTCGGTGGGTAATTCCTCCGGATGTAATGTTTAATTCTAAAAAAACTCTTCATAATGTTCAAATTGCTGAAAGTGTATTCTTACCAAGTCAAATTCTTCCAGTACTCCAAGCCTCTACTATTGGAGACTTTCTCTATATACAAGACGCACTCATTGACAAAGGATACAAATATCTCGCTGTCCCTTATCGTATGGAGAGACTTTCGATTCTTCCATACCTCCGGAGTGATATTTCCTATCACTTCCTCGGGCTCATGTATCCAGAGGAATTCGAAAACTTAAAAATGTTTCCCATGGTCAAGTCCCTTGACACAGGCAAACCCTTTAGAAAAGGCAAAGCCAAGCTTGACATGAATTCCAAGGATCTTGACCTAGATCAAATTCAAAAAACCCTTGACTCTTATAAAAACATATACGAAACACCTACTGCACCTTCTTCACACTTCGTATCCTTTCCCATGAATCTCATCCGAAAGGCCTAGGATGGAACATGTAGAAGAAAGATTCGATGAATTTCTTCCAACCCGGGGTTGGTTCGCAGACTACATGTCTTATACTCGAACCGCTGAAGGAAGTAGTGTGTTTCAATTCTTCGTGGCCTTGACCATCCTTGGGGCGGCACTAAAAAGAAAAACTCATATTCTCAAGGGCCATTATGCTATTCACCCAGGAATTCAGGTTCTCCTTGTGGCCCCTTCTGGAAAAGCAAGAAAAACATCTACCGCGGGCATAGGTATCAAACTCCTCCTAAAAGGAGGCTTTGCCTCGGTTATCGCGGACAAGACCACGCCCGAGGGACTCATAGAAACACTTAAAGAAGGTGCTCAAGCCTTGGTATACGCCCCAGAGCTCGCGGTTCTCTTAGGCCGACAAAAGTACAACGAAGGTATGGTGGCATTACTCACCTCACTTTTTGATTCACCTGAACAATTTCAGACCACCACCAAAAACGGAGGAAAAACTCTTCTCAAGGACATAAGTATCTCCTTTCTTGGGGCAAGTACCTCCGACTGGCTTATATCCACTATTCCTGCGGATGCCTTCGGGGGCGGTTTCATGAGTAGGTTACTTTTCGTGGTTCAAGAAGACACTCCAAGGTGTTTTCCCATTCCTATTCCTCCAGAAGGCGAGGAAAAAGTTCTTTCAGGTCTTAAAAACATTATTGCCACAGTTCCTCCACAATTCGAACTCTCCCCTAAGGCGGAACAAACTTATTCCCTATGGTATATTTCCACTAGACATAAGGTTCCAGAAGACCCGAAGATGGGAGGATACCACGAACGTAAGCCAGATCATCTTCTCAGGATGAGTTTACTCTTGGCCTTGGCCGAAGGCGCGGACAGAGTTCAACCGGAACATTTTAACCAAGCCCTAGGAATTCTCAACTATATCGAGGTCGATATGCTAAGAGTTTTCAAGAAACTTGGAATCCGGGGCTCCGGAATCGACCAAGATAGGGTGCTTCAAACTCTTAAGGCTTGCGGAGGTAAACTCTCGTATTCTCAACTCATGAAAAAACTCCTCGACTTCATGAGTCTTAAAACCTTTCAAGAGGCATTGACCACCTTAGAAAAAGCAGGAGTCATCAAACAACTGGCCAACGGCCAAATCGACCTTATTTCGGAGGATCTATGAGACCACTTCTTTCCGCGAAATTAGAAGATATCAAAGCACTTAATTATCCACTTTTTGCTTCTCCTAAGTACGATGGCATTCGCGCTCTTGTCATCAATGGCAAAGTCTATTCTCGCACTCTGAAACTAATTCGTCAGCCCGAAGTTCAGAAACTGTTTTCTCATCTCGAGGGCATGGACGGAGAACTTGTCTATGGAGATCCCACGGATCCTCTTATTTACAACAAAAGCAATTCATATGTCATGACTTCATATTCCTTGCCTTCAGGGCCTCTTAAGTTTCTTGTCTTTGACATGTGGAATATGTATGGTTCCTTTCATGAGAGATATCAAGAATACCTATCTTTAATTTCAGAAGAAAAACTCTCTCAAGTATTTTCAGTATCTCAAACTCTCATTGACACTGAAAAACAACTTCTTCAATACGAAGAAGACGCTTTGACTCGAGGCTACGAGGGAATTATGCTCCGAAGGCCAGACGGAATCTACAAACAAGGGAGATCCACTTTTCGTGAGGGTTATCTCATCAAGGTAAAAAGATTCGAGGACGGAGAAGCTAAGATTCTCGATTTCGAGGAACTCAACATTAACAACAATGAAGCCGTCAAGGATGCACTAGGCTACCAGAAAAGAAGCAGTTGCCTTGATGGTAAGATAGGAGGAGACACCTTAGGAGCATTAATTGTCCAAGACACTATCACTCAACAAGTCTTTGGCATTGGCTCGGGCTTTTCTGACAGTCTCAGGAAATACATTTGGAACCACCGGTCACAACTTACCAATACCATTATCAAATACAAACACTTTCCTTACGGAAAGCTAGAAAAACCCCGACAACCTATTTTCCTAGGTTTCAGGGATCCCATTGACATCGTGGAGGGCTAACATGAAAGAACAACAACTTCCGTTTCTTGATATTTCAAAAGATCCTATATCTCCAAGACATTACCAAAGGGGAAAAATCGAAGTCTTTGACTTTATCCAAGACCAAGGACTTTCCTTTCCTGAAGGTAACGTTGTCAAATACCTCTGTCGCTGGAGAGAAAAAAATGGCATCGAGGACCTGAAAAAGGCCGCCAAATACCTTGACCTTTATATCCAATGGATGGAGAAAAATGCCCAAGTCCCCAATAACCTCGAATCATCTGGACAAATGTTATCACAAAAACCATTGCTGGGTGGTTCCAGTGGAAATCTGGAAAGGACTGAATTCCCAAACCATTTTCGTAACTTTCTGGATCACAAATAAGGACCCCGAGGCCTTTCCTTTTCTCTGGACTCTAAAAACCGAGGCCTGGGCCACTTTTGCAGCTCACGAGTGGCCTGAGGTCAAAATCTCCTCCTTTCCTGCAGGAGGCTTGGAGGCTCCATTTTAATGAAAGCTATTTCAATTTCTAATAGGACCTTGTGGCGTAGAAGAGATGGCGATAATGAAATCGTTCCAGATACCCAAACCCTAAGGCAAAGCCTTCAGGCCCGGCTTTCTAAGGCCATAAATAGCAATAACTTCAACGAGATCGAAATCTATACCAATTTACTTCGGGGACATATTCTCGAGGAACTATCTCAAAGGGAGGATTAACATGGACAAGACAAAAATACTATACACCTCAGAAGAACTCAGGCTCCATGCAGAAAAACTTGCCCTATGTCTTCAATCCTATGACAACATACTCTTTGTTATGAATGCATCTTTCATGCTTTGCCGAGACCTTATTCCTGTTATCTCTCACAAGACCTTGATTCACTTCTGGAAGCCTAAAACTTGTTCCCGAGCTCCTATTATCAAAGGAAGTGTGGCCCTAGTAGATACTCTTTTCGATACCGGGGCCACAAGAAAAATTCTCTTTGAAACTTACCCACGAGATTCAGAGTACTTTTGCCTCGTGTCTAAGAGATTTGATACTCCTTTTGTATTTGATCCACTTCCAGCCCCAGATACTTTTCTCTATGGCTATGGCCTTGATGACAAAAACAATAAGCGAACAGCCATAAGAAACATGGTATACGATATTCTTTAAGACTTATTTTATTTCCTTTACCAACTTCAACCCGGTGCAATTATAAACATCGGCCGGGGTATTCTGGAAAAAAGGTTTCCTGGAAATCAAAAAACCTCCCTGAGCCAAGGCCTTGGAAACATAATGCGAACAATCCATGGCACTTGGCTTCAGGATTTCGTCATGAAAAGCTTCATCGATAATATCCTTCCATCCGTAACCTTCCCCAATCTGAGCCTTGGCCCAGGAGATCACTTTCGCCTCATTTTCCGAGGATAATTCAATCTCAAGAATCGCCTCCAAAGACACCTTGATATAATCAAAAGGCCTAATTTGAATTCCCCCAGAAAGTCGACTTCCCAAATATCCTTCCGGGAGTACAAACTCAGTATGAGAAAACTTATCCCAGGTCCAATATTTAATAAGATCCGAGGTAATGTTGTCTTCTGCAATACATCTAACCGTGATCATTATTCACACCCCTTAGCTGCAAGTTGAGTTTCCTCGAGTTCTTTCTTAAGAATTTTCAAATCCTCCAGGACCAAGGCCAATTGCTCCTGCCAGGCCTTAGGATCCTGTCCCATCTGAGTGGGTAGAATCACTTCTTCTGGCAAATGCACTTTACAAGGAACAGATACCGGAACCATTACTTCTTTATTTACATAAACCGGAGTAGTACATGAGGTCAGGGCCAAGGCCAGGAAAATAAACTTTTTCACTTTAGTACCTCCTTGACCATGATATAAAAGTCCCCTACCCCCTTTTCGCAAGGAGCCTTTCCAAAGGAAACTTTCTTCAGGTTTTTCACATATTTCTTCAAGGAAACCTCAGCCTCTACTCCCACCTGAGTAGCTTTCTTTTCTTCTTCCTGACTCTTGATCCAGAGATTTCTCACGGCCTTATTTTGGGCCTCAATAACCATTTCATTTCTTTTCTGAACCAACTTAAAAGCTGTAACTTCCTTCCGGGCATCAGACAGCTCCTCTTGAAGAATGTAAATATGAATTGCTCCCCAGGCCGCAACAATAAATGCAACCAGAGTCTTTCCATATTTCTTAAGCAATGGAAGTCCCATACTAACTAAAAGTGGCATCTTTTTCTCCTAGACATTAACCAAGGTAAAGGTATCGGTTACATGATTCGAACCTGCGGTGTTGAGCCTAAAGAATACTCCTATCGGTCCCAAAGGCAACTGAGGTAAGGTTGCGGTATAAATTCCCATAGTCCCTGGGGCCAGAGTCAATGGCACTTGAAGACCTCCAAAAGAAATAAATCCATTCTGAAGGGTCAAGGTAAACGGAAGATCGTCTGAATCATTTTTTATTACCACGTAGCAAAGGTTCCCGGGAACGTTATGAAATGTCCCTCGATTTGGTACATTACCCATGCTTCGGGATAAATTCTTAATGTTGAAAGTATTACTATAAAATCCATCCCAATAAATATCTTCAAAAAGAGGAACGGCAATAGTAACTGTAACCAAATCTGTTCCATGGCCCGAATCCCCTAAAAACCAGTCCATGGAAAGAACATCAACCCCGAGGCCCAAGTCCTCCAGGCCCAAAACCACATCAATAGAAACGGAATCAATTCCATGGCCCGAGTCAAAGAGAAACTTGGTATTTCCTGTGGTAACATTTGCAGCGTCAACTCCTTGGCCCGAATCTCCTAAGGTTAAAACAACCGTAAGGTCTTCGGTATCAATTCCGTGGCCAGAATCCGCCAGAGGAAGAGAAACTACAATTCCTAAGGTATCAACCCCATGACCTGAATCCACCAAAGGAATAGGAGTACCACTAGATACAGTATCATTTCCCTGACCGGTGTCTCCTAAGGCAAAAGATACCTTAATAACAAGGGAATCGATTCCTTGGCCCTTGTCACTGAGATAAAAGCTTTGGTTTCCCCCACTCGAAAGTAGGAGTTCATATCTCCCTAGACTCATTAGCTCACCGAGGATTCATATACAGGAATAGCCGAAGCAGGGGCAGTCCCAGAAATCAATTGCCACTGCACTTGAATGCCATATTGCACCGCATATTCCCGAGACTGAAACATGGTCTCATAACCCACATCTGGTGCTCCCGGAGGTGCAAGTACATTAGAAAGAACAATATTCTCCGTTTCAATGTAGGTACTGTTATTATTATTCACCTGCACCGAAAGCATGAGAACGGATCCCGCGGGAATGTTACTCTGATCCACACTGATGGTCTTAATTCCCGGGGTAGCATCCGTAAACAACGTTCCCAAGGTAGTCGAAGGAATACCCGAATAATCCGTCCAAGTTAGTGCCATTTATTTCTCCTTATGGAGTTACCCAAATATAACTTTGACATTGAGACAAGGAAGTGGAGGCTTTGATATTAGCTTCCAAGGTATTAAAGGCCGCATTACAGGTTTGAAAAAAGTCCACGGCTCCAAGATAAAAAGTCTTGATATCCGCTACTGTAAAAGCTTGAGGAACATTATTCACATCTCTTATGGTAAATCCCGAGGGCAGAGGTTGTGCCCCTAGAACATAAGAAGTATACGCATTGGAATAGATGAATTTACTATCCGAATCCATAGCATAAGAAGAAGCTACTCCCGCCGAATTAGTAAAGGCATAAGGGGCAGATATCGCGGCCTTGTATCCTTGGGCTACGATATTAATCTGCCTTGCAATCCAAGTAGCCCCAAACTGCGCCCAGTAATTAGCATTAGCAATTACCGAAGGTGGAGAAGTAGTGGTATCTACCAAAATAGAATTAGGGTCGTTTCCCTGAATCAAGGCAATTTCCGCAGAAGAAAGAATATGTATCGCCACTGGATTTGGAGCATTTCCCGAACCCATAGAAACTACTGGAGCCGAAGCTCCAGCATTAGGGTTATAAGTTACATAAGAAGGTGTGGCCATGGTTTCTCCTTACGAAATGGTAATTGTCATTGTCACGGTCCAAACTTGACCCGAGGCCTTGGTTCCTTGGGCCGAGACAAGGCGGTTAATAGCCGTAATAGTACCGGTGTTCCCCTGGCCATTATCCACCACAAATTCATTCCAGGCGAAATTAGCCGCGGTGGATCCAAACACACTCTGGGCTACTAGCTGTTGATTACTTCCTACGGTAGGATACCCCGAGGCCACTTGCTGAAACGCGGTATTAGTAGTAGACTGAAGACCAGTCTGAGTAGCCGCTGCCGCGGTAGTAGAATCTCCAACCCCAATCCTAGTATACGTTCCATTAAAAGGATCCGCTAGGGCCGTACCCCCGAGGGCATTCCAGAGGGCATTGATCCCAGTATTTAAAAGAAGATTATTCCTCTCGTTAAAAGAGGTCTTAAAAGAAAAAGCCTCGAGGAATTCCTTTTCCTCCGCAAGAACTTTGTCAATTTCTTCCTGAGAAGAGACAAAATAGATTTCATTCACATCCTTAAGAATCGGAGAAACCCTTTCAAAAGTTTTCTCATCCTCAAACCTATGAATCACCATCCGGGTCCTGTGAATACCAGAATCCCCGAGACCAAAACCATTGCCAATGGAAATCAAATCCCGCCCCATAGCTCTCTCGTTCATGAATTTTCTCCTTTAGATGCATCCGCCCCAAACTTACTCTTACCCGTGATGGCTCCACTCCAAGCCAGGATGTAATAAGCAAAACCCTTGCATACGTCTCCGAAATTATCTCCGGTCTTATGAACAATCCCGGAGATCGCATAATAAATCAGAACTCCTAGAACCAAGAATCCACCTACCCTAATAGGACAATATTTCTCCCTATTCTTCTCGGTGAAAAGATGAATCAGGAGTTTGTTGATTTCATTCATCTTTACCTCAAATCTTTGCCTTGATTTCAGCCACAATTTTCTTTGCTTCCTCGAGGCCGAGTCTTGCATCCGCGGCCAAATGATTTTCCATCACGGAAAAGAGACTCTCGGTCTCCTTGAAGGTTCTAGAAGAAACATTGTTAATAGAAGTCATCATCTTGTCAATTTCCGCCTCAAGTGACGAAGTCACTTTGTCAAATCCGCTAGCCGCCAAAGTCTTTGCTTCCATAAGATCTTTTACAACACTCATTTCTTTCTCCTTTTTTTGTTTGCTACATTTAGGGCTATTGCCACAGCTTGTCTCTGGGGCTTGCCCGCTGCTATCTCCGTTTTGATGTTGCTGGAGATGATCTTTTTGCTCTTTCCACCTTTTAATGGCATTTATCAGCCTTTCATAGATGTTCATACTGTCCCCTGAAGAAACATTCTCTGCTCGTCGAAACGCCTTTCTTCCAAGTCTTTAACCACCTTCCCACCGGCATGGTCCCACAAAGGAAACTGAGCAGCTGCCGCATGATAATTTCCAGCATTCAAATCTTTAAGAAGTGTGGATATAGCCAAGCTTTCGGTTCCTAAATTAAAGGTAAAATCCACCAACGCATCGAATTGCGACTGAGTCAAAGACACCTGAACCAAGTCATTGACTCCTTTCTCCGCTCCTAGGAGATCCTGAAGAAGAATGGCATCCGCAGTATCCTGTGAAATAACACTTCCCGGGGGCCATTTTTTCAAGTCCTCTGCACTCATGAGGTGACCATAACCAATGGTCCAGTTACCTGCCACATCTTGATAAGGTGTAAGCCTTAGACCTTCCTGGGTTTTAATAAAGGCCACTCCTTGTTCCGATATCTTCACCTGTTATCACCTCCTCGAGTATTATGATCTCTTGCAATTAGTTTATCAATCCTTTCCATAACATGGAGAAAATTACTTTCGGCCGCGGTCCTATTTCTTTCTTGACTCTCTGCAATTCCTTTCATCCACTCCCTATTTTCCTCATGCATACGAATTATTTCCTTGGCATTGATATGTTCCTTTTCATGGGCCTCTTTCCATTCCTCGATATCGGTGATTCTCTTATCCCGATCCTTGAGAGCAAGATTAGCGAAGTATGCCACGAGGCCTGGACCTCCTAAAGAAGCCAATAATGCCACCCAGAAAGGGTATTCCACTTCATTTCCTCCTTTCATTTAAATCCTCCTGATTCTGGTGCAACGGCGAGAGACATAAGAGGCTCCTAATAAAATGCG
>JAEHJW020008275.1_pt1 | contig 18414 bp, 22 predicted proteins | sample 9271431 | NCBI WGS metagenome assembly JAEHJW02 | reverse complement strand
ATGGCTTGATTTTGGTTATTGTCGTTCAGAAGATACGTTAAATGGACTTACTGAATGGAAATATGATTTCGATGAAGAAAAGATTCATGTTTGGTCAATCAATGATTTACCAGAAAAGTTTTCCGATCTTTATCCGGATTGCGTAATCAACAATAAAGTTTATATTACAGGACCAGCTATTGTCGCTACAAAAGAAAAATGGGAATATTTTTTTGACAAAATGTTCGAAACGATTAATTTTATTATAAATGATGGAATTGTTGATGATGACCAAGGACTGATGGCAATTGTCTGTTTTAAACATCCAAAAGAATTTGAAATTCATAAATTAAAAAATGATTGGTTTGTAATTTTTAAGGAATATTCAGAATGATAATTTATTTGAATTGTACTGCTAATTTAGGTGATTTTGTTCAAAGTCTTCCAGTAATTTCCGGTATAGTAAAAGAAAATGGTAAAGTGACATTTATCATTAGACATGAAATGAAAAAGTTTAATGGCATCAAACAGTTTCTAATGTATCAGGATCTTTTTGATGAAGTTTGTTTCGATGATGAAGTTCAACACCTAAACGGTCAACAAGCAATTATTCTATCATCATGGACTAGAGAAGATAAAAATCATCCAGATCGTCCAATTGAAACTTGCAGATATGAGAATTGGATGAGAGATAGATTTCCTCAAATAAAATTTGAAGTTGATGATTCTTTCGTTTTGAAATTTCCAGATTATTTCTACAAACTAGATGAAAACAAATATGTTGTTGGTGATCGTTGGAATGGACCTGAAATTGACACTAGAAGAAAAACAAATGTATTGTCATTTTTAGAAGATGAATCAAAATTCTTTTTTCTAGATTACAACAAAACACTTCTAGAAAATTGCTATATTATTGCCTCTTCCAATAAGCCTTTTATTACCAATTTTACTGGTATTGGAATGATTGGTGATCTTTTAAATAAAGAATGCTTTGTTGTATGGTCAGCAGAAGATTGGAATCCAGAATTTCGAAAAGGTAACGATGTTATTTGGGATAACGGCAAAAACATTGAAAAAGTCTTTGAAAAGCATTTTTATTTGAGTCGTAAAGCAAAATTAGTGCATAAAACGGATCTTAAGAATTTGTTAGTATTATAAATATTAACATAAGTCTATAACAATCACAGGGTATTGTAACATGATTTCCTTCAAAACATTTCTTTCCGAACAAACGGAAGAAGGCCAAAAACTAAAACATATCACACATGCAGAAGATCGTCCGCTTCAATCTGGAAGTTCTGGATATGAACATGCCCGTTCTGTTTTACATAAAGTTCACGAACATATTAAGTCTGGAGAACATAATTCTCACGTTTCTATGAAATATGATGGTTCTCCATCAATTGTTTTTGGACATCATCCAGAAAATGGTAAGTTTTTCGTAGCATCTAAATCTGCGTTCAATAAGAATCCAAAAATCAATCATACGGATGCAGATATTGAAAAAAATCATGGACATGCTCCAGGATTAGTTCATAAGTTAAAATCTGCTCTCCATCATCTTCCTAAAGTTGCACCAAAGAAAGGTGTGTATCAGGGAGATATGATGTATACGCATGATGATCTTGAACACCATAAAGATGGTAAAGTTTCATTTACTCCAAATACGATTAAGTATACTGCTCATGGAGATGAAGCAAATCGAATCAAGAAATCTAAAATGGGTGTAGTTGTTCATACACAGTATCATGGAGATGATATTCACAGTATGAAGTCTGATCCACATCCAGATACACATAACTTTAAACATCATAAAGATGTTTGGACAAAGGATGTAAGTCACGATACAAGTAAAATTCATTATCCTCAAGCAGATCAAGAAGCATTTCATCATCACATGAACGCTGCACATGAAATACATACAAAGCATGGCAGTACAATGTATAAGAATACTGAAAAGCATCAAAATTCTGGACATTTAGAAAATTACATCAATCATACAGTTAGAACTGGTGAAACTCCAAATCATGAGGGTTTGAAGAATCATATTCAATCCAAATATGAAAAAGAAGCATCAAAATTAAAAACACCAGCAAGTCAAGAAAAAAAGATGAAGGAATCTAAAGAACATACAGATCATATTGAAACACATAAGAATGATTACAACCGTATGTTCGAAATGCATCATCATTTACAAAAAGCAAAAGATATATTGGTACATAATTTAAACAAGCATACAGATTTGGAACATCATATTGGCGATAAAAAGACTGATCCTGAAGGATTTGTAGCCCACCATGAAGGACAACCAACAAAATTAGTGAATAGAAAAGAATTCAGTAGAGCCAACCTATTAAAAGTAAGATGAAATCATTAGCAGAAATTTTAAAAGAAACGAAAGCAGAAAAACCTGCAGTTCTGGCATATGGAAGAATGAATCCTCCAACAACAGGACATATGAAACTTATCAATAAAGTTAAAGAAATTGCACAACAAGAAGGTGGCAGTCATCATATTGTCGTTTCACATTCACATGATGCTAAAAAGAATCCTTTAACTTCTGAACAAAAGTTAAAACATTTACACCGTTTTTCACCAGATACAAATTTTAAGGCTGCTTCAAAAGAATCTCCAACTATTCTTTCTCATGCTGCTGAGTTACATAAACAAGGACACAAACATCTAATTGTTGTGGCTGGCTCAGATCGTGTTCATGAATACCATGATTTGTTACACAAGTATAATGGCAAACAAGGAACTCATGGTTCATATAATTTCAAAAAGATTGAAGTTCGCTCATCTGGTGAAAGAGATCCAGATGCCGAAGGTGTAGAAGGAATGTCAGCTTCAAAGATGCGTGAACATGCTAAAAATAATGATTATAAGTCATTCAAAAAAGGTATTCCATCACACGTTAAAGATGAACATGCAAAAGAACTTTTCCATGATGTTAAACGTGGAATGGGCATCAATGAAGATGTAAATAGAGGAATGTTTAAAGCTATTTTCGTTTGTGGTACTCCAGGTTCTGGTAAAGATATTATTATTCGTGAAGCAATCGCAGAAGAAAAAGCAGTTGAAGTTGATATAAATTATCTTTCATCAATTTTCAACAACAAATTTATTCTATCAGAAAGCACAAAAGATAATCGTAAAAATGCGTTCAAATCTAGAATGCCATTAATTATTAATTGTCCTGCTGACAAAGCATCGTTAATTCGTAGCGTTAAAGAAGAACTAGAAGAATTTAATTACAGTTGTATGATGGTTTTCGTTGAAACTACAAACGAAATTTCACAAAAAAGAAATGCAGAATTGCGCAGAAGTTTAGATGAAAGCCTAAGATATGATAAGTGGAAAAAGGGACAGAAAAATAAGTATCTTTTCTATCATATTTTTGAAGAATTTGATATTCTACAAAACGATGTAGAAAAAGATGAACTTTATATTGGTGATATTTGCCAACATATAAATCAATTTCTAGATATTCCATTAGACGAAAATAACTCTCCAATTATGCAATTTTTGCGTAAATCTGGATCAACAGATGATGTAAGAGATGGAGATGTTAAATCGAATGGAAGTTATACATTTAGAACATATACAGATAATTCTAAACCTACAATGATTAAAGCAAGTGAACCAAAAGTTTCAAATTTTTCAAAAGATAACAATATCAATAAGATGAAAAAGATGAAACAGCATGCCCAACCTGCACCTAAAGTTGTTGGAACACCTGGAGTCGGTCCAACATATGATAATAGAATGGCTCAAGGTAACATTTATCCAACAAATGGTTTAGGAAATTCTACTTATAGAGAAAGCGTTGAAGATAAATATAATGTAGATTTAGCAGAAAAATCTAAGCAACCAATAAAATTTTCATCACTAAGAAAACTAAATGAGCTCCAAGGAGCTGGAACTGATCCCGATGCTATAATGGGAAGTTCTATGGGTGTTGGAGGAACTCTAGGTGGTGGAATGAATAAAATGCCATTAGTAACACCACAAGATCAGTTTAAGAAATTAGGTCAAAATCCAAACGCTAAAACAAAAAAGAAATTAAAGGATTTTAAAAATGGACAATAAATTTGGAAAAGGTAAAGTTTCTGATGATTTAGTAAAAATCGTTAATGGAATTTTAGAAGAAGAAGCAAATCATACACACGAAGTTTACAATTCCAAAAATATGAATGTTGTTGGAAGATATAAAAATGCAGAAGCGGCCAGAAAAGCTGCCGATAAATTCGACAACAAGTATGGTGCATATGTCCATCGTGTTCGTCCATTAAAAGAAGATTCTGAACAAATTGATGAAATTTCACATGAAACACTAAACAAGTATCAAGCTAAAGCAATGCAATCTTTTTCCAAAGATAGATTTAGTTCGGATAAAAAAGTTGCAGATAAAGCAATTAAACATGGTAAAGGTGCAACTAAAGCAGTTAAAAAGATGGCAGCAAAAAATATTCCAGATAAAGCTGATCGTGGTTACGGTCAGGGACGTTACATGGGAGATTCCGTTGAAGTTGATGGTAAATTGATTGAAGCATCTGGTACAGTAAATGCTCAAGTAGCACCAGCAGATCAAAGTTCTACTATCGATGTTGACCAACAAAAAAGAAAGAAAAAACTAACAGAACTTTATAAGAGTACAGTTCATTCTTATAAAGCGAAGGCAGAAAAAGATTCCGATAAACACGAAAAAGATTTAGATTCTGGAATTCGTTCTGGTCATGCAGACAAAGCAAATAAAGCTGCCGACAAACTAAATCGTAGAGCAGTTGGGCTAAATCGTGCAGATGATCGTTTGAATAAAGAAGAATTTGTTCAAGAAGGTGCCGCAGATGACATGAAAAAAGCAGCATATAATGCTGGTCATAAGCACGCAATGGCAGGAAAAGATTATGATAAAACAGATATGAAAAAAGAATGGGGTCCACATTTCAAACATTTTGAATCTGGACACATGAATGGAATATTGGATCGTAAGACTCAAAAGAATGAAGATGTTGAACAAATTGATGAAGTTTTAGGATCAGATGCAACAATTTCTGATTGGATTCATGATTTCATTCATTCAAAGAATCCAAAATTTGCTGGTAAATCTAAAGAAGAACGTCGCAATCAAGCTATTGCTGCATTTTATGCCAAAAAGCATGAAGTAAAAGAAGAACGTTCTGCCGAAGATAAAAAGAAAGATGAATTATGGGCTGCAGCCAAAAAACGTGTAGAAGGTGGACAAAAACAAAAATCATCTGCCGAAGAACGTTCTGGAAAAGCTAGAGCCGGAGAATATGATTGGGGAACAAAAAAGGAAGAAGTTGAACCAATTACAGAATTGAAGAAAACGACTATAGCATCCTATCTTAAGAAAAAAGTCAAAAAGATGGATGATGACAAAGAAAATTTTTCAAAACACAATAAAGACCAAAAAGGTTTAACTTCCGGTCTAAAGAGAATGTTAGGAAAAGCGCCAGTAAGTGAAGATAAGAATCCAGAAATGGATGCTGGTGTAGGTTCAGATGGTCAATTTGTTACAAACGCAAATACAACTAGCGAACCAGCTCCAATTAAAAAAAAAAGTTAAGTGAAACTCTTTATCATGTAACACATGATGGAGTTTCAAAAGACCATGAAGATGGTCATATGAAAGCACTCTTTTATGGAAAGAAAGGCATAATTAATCACGTTACCAAAATTGAAAGAGGTGCTGAAGGTAGAGCAGAAATGCTTCGTAAGAAAGGTTTTTTAAACGTTCAGATTAAAAAGAGAGAAAATTTTATGCCTGAATTATTTCCTGAACCAAAAAAAGATGAAAAAAAGAAAAAAGACAAATGAATCATTTGGAACAAATCCATGGGATCCATGGAGTCCAAAAGCTGATTTACCAGATGCTAAAAACAATATAGCGTTACAAAAAATGAAAAAGAAAAAGATAAACATAGTCAAAAAAGAAAATGTTCATACATCAGCAGCTCCAGTAAATGATCCTTGGGTTGGTATTGATTCTAAGGCAAATCTTACTAGAGTTGCGGAAGCTGCTGATCCAAAAGAACTATCTAAATCTGCTAGAATCATAAAGTCTATTTACAAACGTAATAGAATGTCAGCAGAACCAAAGGTAAAGAATTTGGATAAGAAAGTAAAGGCTGGAGATGAAGATTTAGATGCTAGAGCGATTATGACTGGTGGAAGAACAATGACTGGTCAAGATAGAGACATAATAGAAATTGATCCTATTTTGAAAAAGAGGAAAGACGGAAATCAACCAAAGAAATAATGAGGATATTATGAATGAGTTACCTGTGATATTTTGTGATATGGATGGAGTTTTAGTAGATTTCTTTAAGGGAGTATTAGATTTAACGGGACTAAATTTTAAAGAGTATATTCCAGATCATAATATGGTAGATATTGGACACAATATTATTTCCAATACACCACAATTTTGGGAAACACTTCCACCAATGAAAGATTATCTAAAATTATGGAATTTTATAAAGAAATTTGATCCAGAAATCTTAACAGCACGACCAAATTGGGATGATAGAAATGTTTGTGTTGGAAAATGGAAATGGATACTAAAACATACTCCAGTACCAAAAGACAATTTTCACTGTGTGGAAAGACAAGACAAAAAGCTCTATGCGATAAATAGTATTACTGGTAAACCAAATTTATTAATAGACGATTTAGAAAAAAATATTCAAGAATTTACTGCCGCTGGAGGTATAGGAATTCAACATATTTCAGCAACAGTAACAATTTTAAAACTCAAAAATCTGGGTTTTTATTAAAGAGGAGAAATCACAATGTCATCATTTGGCAATACAGATGCACTAACAGATAAACCAAAATGGGACGTTGAACGTCAAGTACGTCCTTATGCTACACTAACAACAACTACAACAGTAGCTTCAGGCAATACACTAACATTTGGAACAACACAAAATGTTGCAAATGCTAACATTTCAGTTGGAATGTCTGTACTATCTGCCAATATTGGTTATAGTGGAGCTCCTGAATTTTTCGTTTCAAATACTACAGTTCTATCTGTTACAAGCAATACAGTAACATTATCAGGAACAGTTTTGGGTAGTGTTCCTACAGGAACAGCAGTTAGATTTGATTATAATATTCCTTGGGCTGCAAATACACAAGCTGCCACATATAATAGTGATACAGTTCTAGTTACACCTACACGTTTGGCAAATTCTTCATTTGCTAATACTGCAACTCCACATGCTGGTTGGGTACATGTTCAAACAGGTACAGGTGGTCGTGCTGGTCGTGTTCAAGTAGAAGTTTTAGTTGCACTAGCAAATGCAGTTGCATCTAATACAACTTCAGGTAATACAAGTAATTCAGGATCATATTACGCAGGTCTTTAAATTTTAGGAAGTGGTAATTTTGATATGGAAAATTTGAATGAAGATAATTTCATTATCTATTGCATAAAAAATTACCACACACCAAATTATATTATGTCCGAATTTGAAAATGATCTAAAACGGACAAAATATATAAAAAGACTGATACGAAAATATAAGACGAGTAAAGTATTAAAAGAACGTCTTATATTAAATCATATAGTTATGCTATATAATGTTTTTGGCGCAGAAGCTACTACTAAAATTTTATTCTATAAAATTGATCCAAAAGATTACGATGTTCTAAAAACTTTTCTTTTGTATTTAAATCTGATGCCGGACATTATATTTGGAATAAAGAACGATAATATAATTTCCCATAACATTCAAATTGATATGAATGTTGCTAATGTATTAAGAAATCTATGAAAACATTTAGACAGTTTATCATTGAAGCAGATCAGAAGGATACAATAACATTTGATATTCCTTTATTGATTAGAATTCTTGAATACGCAAGAGAAGATATAAAAAGCGATCCAGAACTACATAAGGTTGTAGAGAAATTGATCGATATAAGAGACAAAGGTACTCTTACTATGGACGATTATGATCTTATCGTAAAATTAAAGGAAGAATATATCGAAGAAATGGCAGCAGGAGCTGTGGGAGGTGGATCCGTCGGTCCGACAATGACGGCAGGTTCAGGTGCAGTTGCGGGTATTGGCCAACCGCCCGGTTCAAAACAAGGAGAACCTGGTGTCAATATGAAGAAACGCAAGAAAGTTCTTTTATTCAATAAAAATTTTACAAGAAAATAAATAAAATGGATAAAGAAGAAATGCTCCCAGAAGATAAAGAAGAAAAGACGAATTGGTCGGATTATGAAAAATTTACCGATTTAAGAATTAGTGTCGGTATTATGAAAGCAGCAGTAAATACTTTGTCTGTTACATGTAATAAAATTTTAGATAACCAAGATAAATTTTTGACCAGAGTCTATGAAGATATGGAAAAAAACAAAAAAGAAACAGATAAAGAAATCAATTATCTTCACGAAAGATTGGACAAAATGTCTGCGGATTGGTCCGCTAAATTAGAATCGACCGAAACAAAGATTATGACAGAAATAAAATCTTTACGTGACGACTTTATCAAACATAAAGAGATAGAAAACAAAATTGTTACCAGAATAATGGAATGGAAATGGACAATTGTAGGAGGAATCCTTGTCCTTTCATGGTTGTTTACTCATTTAGATGTTGTCAAATACCTAATTTCCAAGTAAAATAGAGCTTTCAGCTTACATACATTATGAATTATTATGAGTGTCTATATTGATAGGAAGTATTTACTTCTAGTTGCAAACAGATTAGATCGTTTTTCCAAAAAGAAAGACGATCTTTTTAATTTTAGATGTCCGTTTTGTGGCGATTCTGAGAAAAACAAATTCAAAGCTCGTGGTTTCATCTATAAGAGAGATGGTAACTATTTTTATACATGTCACAATTGTGGAACAGGACATAATTTCTATAACTTTTTGAAATTTGTTGATCCGTCTGTCTTACCACAATACACAATTGACAATTTTCAAGATAAAAATTTTCTTGAAAAGCCTAAAAATCTCAAAAAGATAGAAAAAGACGATAAAAACGTACAAATAGACTTACCTACGATTGATTCCTTAGATGATGCACATTTTGCCAAAAAATATGTCAAAAATCGTCAAATTCCGATAAAATTTTATCAAAAATTGTTCTTTGCCAACGATTTTAAAGCATTTGTGAATCAAATTAGTGATGAAAAAATAAACATAAACGAAAACGATCAAAGATTAGTAATTCCCTTTTATAATTCAAAAGGTAATTTAATCTATTTGCAAGGTCGTTCTTTCTCAGATTCTAAACTTAGATATATAACTATCTCTGTCGATAAAAATTATCCAAAAATCTTTGGTCTTGAACGTGTAAACTTCAACAAAAAAGTTTATGTGTTTGAGGGACCAATTGATTCTATGTTTATTGACAATTCGATAGCAACTGCCGACTCAGATTTGAGAAAAATCAAAAATCTAAAGACAAATAATTTTGTTTTAGTGTTTGACAATCAACCAAGAAATAAAGAAATTGTCAGAAAAATACAACAAGCGATTGAAAATGATTATGCTGTTTGTTTAATGCCAGAAAATATTCAACAAAAAGATATTAATGATATGATTTTATCTGGAAAAACGTCAAAAGAGATTCAACAAATTATTGATGAACATACATTTTCAGGATTACAAGCAAAACTTGAATTTACACAATGGAGAAAAATATGAGTGAAGTTAAACTAATTTCTTATTCAAAGGGTGAACATGCAAACCTTCTAGATGAAATTGCATATGTTGCTAGAGTTTCAAATCCAGCCAATCAGAATAACACAGAAACATCAGAAAAGTTAATTCGTTATCTGATTAAAAATCATCACTGGAGTCCTTTTGAGATGGTAAACATCTGTCTAGAAATCAATACAACTAGAGATATTGCTAGACAAATTTTACGTCACCGCAGTTTCAGTTTTCAAGAGTTTAGTCAACGTTATGCAGATGCCTCACAATTGGGATTTGAAACAAGAGAAGCACGTTTACAAGATACCAAGAATCGTCAAAACAGTATTGAAATTGATGATGATTTTATTAAAGGTGAATGGGAAAGAAAACAAGAATTTATTTTAGATATGGTAAAATATGCATATACTTGGGCATTAGAAAATGGAATCGCAAAAGAACAAGCAAGAGCAGTTTTACCAGAAGGAATGACAAAATCAAGAATGTATATGAATGGAACTGTTCGTTCTTGGATTCATTACATTCAATTGCGTTCTGGTAATGGAACACAAAAAGAACATCGTGAAGTTGCCTTGGGAGCAGTTAAGGCAATCAAACCAATTTTTCCAATGATTACAGAATTTGTGGCTGAATAAATAAAAACTCATTTTGAAGAAGGATATAATTATTATGCAAGTGAAAGTAAAGAAGTTAAATGATGAAGCAAAGTTACCAGTTTACGGTTCAGATGGAGCAGCATGTTTTGACATTTATTGTCTAGATACAGGAATTCATACAATCAATCCAAATAGTTCTTATAACTTTAAAACTGGATTATCGTTTGAAATTCCAGAAGGTCATGTTATGATGGTATTTTCACGTTCAGGACATGGTTTTAAGCACGGTATTAGATTATCAAATTGTACAGGTATCATCGACAGTGATTATCGTGGAGAATTGAATGTAAAAATTCATAATGATGGTTTTGAATCATTTGTCGTTGAAGGGTCAGAAAGAATTGCACAAGCTATGGTAGTTCCTTTTGATCGTGTAGAATTTGAAGTAGTTGATGAATTAAGTGAAACAGAAAGAGGTACAGGTGGACTAGGTTCTACCGGAGTAAAGTAATGGAATATGTATCCCAATGTCCAAATTGTTGTAGAGAAAGAAAATATAAAACTAAAAATGGTTATATAAAAGGTATTAATAAAAATTGCAAATCGTGTGCAAATTCTATTAAGGTTGGTGGAAAAGGATATACAAAATTTTGTGAATGTGGAAATTTAAAGTATGAAAAAAGTTCCACTTATTGTAAAGAATGTCATATTAAAAAAAGTAACGCTTATCACGTACAAACATATCGTTTTAAACAATATGGTATAACTAGAGAATGGTATGAAGAAGAAATTAAATATGGTTGTAGAATATGTGGAAAAGAATTGAATGCTTATAGTAAAATAAAAAGAGAAAGAGGTCATATAGATCACGATCACAAAACAGGAAAAGTTCGTGGTATATTATGTGATCTTTGTAATAAAGGATTGGGTCAATTTTCTGATTCAATAGAAAAATTACAAAATGCAATAAAATATTTACAGGAGAATAATAATAAAAATGGATAACACACAAGAAATTTTATCTCAATTGACTGTTTTTAACAAATACAGTAAATATATTCCAGAACTTAATCGGAGAGAAACTTGGGAAGAAATTGTAGAACGTAATCTGGCAATGCATATGCGGAAATATCCTAACATTAAGGATGAAATTCGTGATGTGTATAAAAACTTTGTTATGACAAAGAAGGTTCTACCATCAATGCGTTCTCTCCAATTTGGTGGTGCACCTATTGAACTTTCAAATGTAAGAATTTTCAATTGTTCTTATCTACCAATCGATCATCCAGATGCTTTTAGTGAAGTAATGTTTTTACTTCTTTCTGGAACAGGTGTTGGTTATGGTATTCAAAAGCATCAAGTAAGTAAGTTACCAGCAATTGTTGGACCAAAAGAAAAGACTCGTCGTTTTCTAGTTGGAGATTCAATTGAAGGGTGGTCAGATGCTATTAAGGTTCTTATTAAGGCATATTTTTACGGTAAATCAGATCCAGTATTCGATTATCGTGATATTAGACCAAAGGGTGCACGTTTAGTTACATCTGGTGGTAAAGCACCTGGACCTGATCCACTTCGTATTTGTATTGAAAAGATTCGTGCAGTTTTGAATGGAACTATTGGACGTAGAATTACCTCATTAGAAGTTCACGATATTTTGTGTCATATCGCTGATGCAGTTCTTTCTGGTGGTATTCGTCGTGCAGCAATGATTGCTTTATTTTCTCCCGATGATATGGACATGCTAACTTGCAAGTCTGGTGCATGGTGGGAATTAAATCCACAACGTGGTCGTGCAAATAATTCTGTAGTTTTACATCGTGAATTTACTACTGAAGAACAATTCAAAGAAATTTGGAAGCGTGTAGAAGAATCAAAAGCAGGTGAACCAGGTGTATTCTGGACAAATGATTTTGATTGGGGAACAAATCCTTGTGCTGAAATTGCTTTGCGCCCATTCCAATTCTGTAATTTGACCGAAGTTAATAGTTCAGATATAGTAGATCAGAATGATCTAAATGCCCGTGCCAGAGCAGCAGCATTTATTGGTACACTCCAAGCTGGTTATACAGATTTTCATTATCTGCGTCCTGCATGGAAAGATACTACAGAAGCCGAAGCTCTTATTGGCGTTGGTATGACTGGAATCGCATCAGGTGCAGTTTTACCGCTAGATTTAGTTGAAGCTGCAAACATTGTTAAAGAAGAAAATTCTAGGGTTGCAAAACTAATTGGAATCAATTCTGCTGCAAGAACAACAACAGTTAAGCCAAGTGGAACATCATCATTAGTTGTTGGTAGTTCATCTGGTATACATGCATGGCACAATGATTATTATGTTCGTCGTATGCGTGTAGGAAAGAACGAATCATTATATCGCTACATGGTAGAAAATCTATCTGCATTGGTAGAAGATGACCATTTCTTTCCACACATTCAAGCCGTTATGTCTTTTCCACAAAAAGCACCTGACGGAGCTATTCTTCGCACAGAATCTTTTATGGATCTTCTAGAACGTGTTAAGCGTTTCAATCTAGATTGGGTACGAACAGGTTATCGTGAAGGTAAAAATCAACATAACGTTTCATGCACTATTTCATTGAAAGATGATGAATGGGAAACATGTGGAAATTGGATGTGGGATAATCGTGAATACTATACAGGAATTTCTGTACTTCCATATGACGGTGGTACTTATATTCAAGCACCTTTTGAAGATATTACAAAAGAAAAGTTTGATGAAATGGTACAACATCTTCATTCTGTAGATTTAACTCAAGTGCGTGAAGTAGAAGATAATACTGCACTTCAAGACCAAGCAGCATGTGCTGGAGGAGCTTGCGAAATAGAAATGTAATTCTAATTGTTTAATGGACATGCTATATACTTCTATAATAACTATAGGAGTATATTTTAATGTCCAACAAACAAGTAAACGCACAATGCGATAGTTGTGAATCTTTATATTCAGTAATTTTTGCCACTGAAGTTTCATCCGAAGAAACACCAGAATATTGTCCTTTCTGTGGAGAAAAAATCGAAATGTACGACGAAGAATCCATAGACGAAGAAAATGATGATTATTCTGATGAGGAATGGGACTGATGTGGCATTTTAATGGGCGTGAATTTAAAGAAGAAAATATTGAATCGTATTATGGTTTCGTTTATTTAATAACAAATCTCACAAATAACAAAAAATATATTGGTAAAAAGTTCTTCTATTCTTCAAAGACAAAATCCGTAAAAGGTAAACGCAAAAAGATAAAAGTTTCTAGTGATTGGCAAACATATTATGGTTCTAATGAAGAACTTAAAAATGATGTTCAAGAATTAGGAACAGATAAATTTAGGCGAGAAATTATTCATCTATGTTTAACAAAAGGTGAATGTAATTATCTAGAAGCAAAAGAGCAATTTGCCAGAAATGTATTGGAATCTGACGAATATTATAATACGTGGATATTTGTGAGAGTTCATAAAAAACATATAAGCAAATATAATGATAGAATATCTAAGACAGTTTAAAGATGATAAATTTGACGGATTAATTTTTCTTCCAGGACCACAGGAAAATACAACTAGAGTAGAAACCTTCAATTACGCTGAAAGTGGTAAACATATCATAGAATCTGCTATGAACCACTTGACATATCACATTTTTTTGTTTAGAATGATAGAGAAGACGAAGGAAGTCATCGATCTTGAAGAATTTGAAGCAGTATTATTAGATCCACTAGAATACATTTCTAATCTTATACCTATAGGTTATTATGGATTTTTAATGTCTAAAACTACAGAATCTTCTTCTTATTTTGATAGATTCAAACAATTAATATGTGATAAAGGTGAAACTGAAAATGATACTAATCGATCTTAACCAAGTTTTAATTGCAAGCATTATGGCACAATTAGGTAATAATCCTGAAATTCAGGAAGATTTAATTCGTCATATGTGCTTAAATATTATTCGTAATCACATCAAAAAGTTTAAGAAAGAATATGGAAACGTAGTTCTTTGTTCAGATAGCAGAAAGTATTGGAGAAAAGAATATTTTCCATACTATAAAGCCGGAAGAAAAGCTGCAAGAGAAGATTCTGGATTAGATTGGAATAAACTTTTTGAGATTATCAATAAGATTAAGATAGAACTAAAAGAAAACTTTCCATATAAAATGATCGAAGTGGAAGGCGCCGAAGCTGATGATATTATTGGAACTCTAGTTCCTCGTCATATCAATTCAGAAAATATTATGATTATTTCAAATGACCACGATTTTATTCAACTTCAACGTTGGAACAATAAGTTTAAGGTAAAACAATTAAATCCTATTCGTAAAGAATTTATCGTTTCAAAAGATCCAATTTCTCATTTAAAAGAGAAAATCATTCGTGGCGATAAAGGTGATGGAATTCCCAATATTCTTTCTCCCAACAATACTTTTGTGGAAGGTAAGCGTCAAAAAACTATTAAAGCTGAAAAGTTCAATGAATTAATTTCTTCTAATCTGAACGAACATTACGAAGAAGAAATTAGAATTGGATTTTCTCGTAATCAAAAACTGATTGATCTAACATTTATTCCCATAGAAATTAAAGAAAAGATCATCAATGAATATGATAATTTCGTTCCGGCAAATAAACAAAAGCTGTTATCATATTTTATCAAAAATCGATTGAAAAATCTGATCGACTGTTTAGAGGATTTTTAACATGAAAAATATGTACGAAGTATTCGATGAATATGAAAAGGCAAAAACAAAGAAGGATAGGTTAGCTGTAATTCAAAACAACCTATCTCCAACTCTAGTTAAGGTATTAGAATATACATATCATCCAAACTATAAATGGAAATATGATGGAATTCCAGATCAATATCGTGTACCAAATAATACTGGTCCAGGAATTTCATACGCTCAACTAAGTACCGAACTTCGAAGAATTTATCTATTCCAAGAAGGTCATCCTGCATGTGAAGCATTAAGTGAAAGACGAAGATTGGAACTTTTACTTCAATTCCTAGAAAGTCTAGAACCAAGAGAAGCTGAAGTTGTTGCTGGAATCTTCCGTAAAGATTTAGGAGTAAAAGGTTTAAATTACAAAACTGTAAAAGAAATGTTTCCTCAAATGTTACCTTGATGTTGTAAACATACAACAATAGCTTGACAATTGTGCCTCGATGTGTTAGAATAGATACATCGAGGCACATTTCATTTAACGGAGCAATATAAATGCGTGAATATAAGTCCCAATTAGCAAGACTTCTTGCATCAGAAAATATCATTGTTGAACACAAAAAAACAAAAACTGCATATTTCGATTTGAATCAGAGAATGCTTGTTCTTCCAGTATTTGTAGATGACATGTCGGATGATGTTTATGATCTGTTTATTGGACACGAAGTTGGACATGCACGATTTACTCCTGCTGACGGATGGCATCATTCAATTAAAGACCTCGGAATTCCTCGTTCTATTGTAAACGTTTTAGAAGATCATAGAATTGAAAAGAAAATTCGTCAAGAATATCCAGGACTAAAAGTTCAATTCTACCGTGCATATAAGGAATTGAATGAAGAAAAGAATTTTTTCGGAATTAAAAGTTTTGATGTTAATACTTACAATCTTATCGATAGAATGAATATTCTTTCAAAGATTGGAATTACCGCAAAGGTAAATTTCAATGATGAAGAAAAGGTATTTGTTGAAAAGATGAATCAACTAGAAACTTTTGAAGATGTTCAGAATCTTGCAAAAGAAGTTTATGAATATATGAAAGAAAAAAAGAAAGAAAATATTCAATCGAAACTAGAAAATAATCATTATAATCCATCAGATGAAAATGAAGATAATGATAATGATATTGAAGAACAATATGACGATGATTTTGAAAATGATGAAAATGAGAACGATGATTATGACGTAGAAGATTCAGAACAAGATGATGGTAAATATAAAGAAGAAATTGATGAAGATAAGGAATCCGAGGAATCCGAAGATAATGTAAATGATCCGACTGAGAATGGGAATGAGGAAGAAGATGATTCTGATTTGGAATCTCAAACTGATCGCAATTTTCGTCAAAAGGAAAACGAACTTGTTGTAGATACTTCTAAAGAAGTGGAAAATTGCTATATTCCTTTTTTAAAGTTAGAAAAAATTATCAATAGTCCACAACAAATTGAAAAGATTTTTGATGAATCAGAAAATTATCCTTTATCTTATCAACGGGCAAATTTCGTCGAATATCCACTATTTAATAATTTTCTGAAAAATAATCAAAATGTTATTAAATATCTTGTCAAAGAATTTGAACTCAAAAAGAATGCAGATCAACTTCAAAGATCATCTATTGCGAAATCAGGTAATATTAATGAAGATACTCTATACCAATACAAATTAACTGAGGACATCTTCAAAAGAGTATCAATTGTTCCTGGAGCTAAATCACATGGACTTGTTATGTTCATAGATTGGTCCGGTTCTGTGCGAAATTATCTCCATTCAACAGTAATTCAACTATTAAATCTTGTTTTATTTTGTAGAACAGTAAATATTCCTTATGAAGTTTACACATTTACATCATCACAATCATATATTACTGGAAATATTAACCTTATGGAATTTGATAACAAAAACAATACAATCATTCCAGAAGATATTATAATGAATAATGTTTTTTCAAGTCGTATGAAAAACAGTGAGTTTCGCAAGATGGCAGAAAGACTTCTATTTTATTCTCAAACATATTTGATAAAATATTTACCAAAATCTATCAGAATGGGAGGTACACCATTAAATGAAGCCATTATTGCAGCAATGCAAATTGTTCCAGAATTTCAAAAGAATACAAAGGTACAAGTCATTAATACAGTATTTTTAACTGATGGTGTTGGAAGTGTTGCTACTAATGTTAGACGTCCTAACGGAACAATTAATGAGATGAAGTCTAGCGATCTTATCTATGTCCGTTCAAGAAACGATAAGAAAAACTTCTTTAGTTACTCATATGGAGATCAAACAAATGAAGAAATTACTTCTAAATTTCTAAAGATGTTCAAGAAAGAAACAAATTCTAATGTAATTGGTTTTTATTTGACAAATCGTGTAAGTGCAGAGGAACTTCTTTATAGAAGAATGGGTTCAAATATTGTTAATCAAAATCCATTTAGTAATTTTAACCATTTTCGACAAAAAAGTATTCGAAATTATATTGAAGAAACTCCACAATTAGCCGCATTAATGAAAAAATTTATGAATGATAATCATTTTGTACTATCATCATCTGGCTACGATGAATATTATATTATGAATCAAGGTATTGGAATTAATCAAAAAGACAAAGAAGAATTTACAATTTCAGAAAAAACTAAGACAGTAAGAGGATTTGCAACTCAATTCATTCTCTACAACATGAATAAGTTGTCAGATCGTGTAGTTCTTTCTCGATTTGTTAATTTGATTTCAAGATAATAGATAAGGAATATTACAATGGGTAGACCTAAAGGTAGTAAGAACGGTAAGAATATTATTAAAAATTCAGAATCTTCTACACCAACAATTATGGAATTAGATGTTGGTGTAGAGGATGAGAATCCAAATTCAAATTCAAATTCAAATGATAAAAAGGAATCAGAAGGATTAAAGGAACATCAACTTCGTGATATTAATGCTTTGAATGATAATTTTACCGTAGATCGTGGTATGAAAGTCATTCATGCATATGTGACAGATAATGGTCCATTTGCAAATGAAATTTCAAGTCTCCTTTCCCATATGAGTAACTTTGATGTTCGAAAGTTATATGTTCCTCTTTCTCTTTATGGAATCGACTGTGATGAAAAGTATATTCTTCCAGTTCTTGCCGAAGTAACAAAAAGAGCCCTTTCTGTTCCAGTTCCAGTTCCAGTTCCAGTTGCATCTATCACAAACCCAGAACCTAAAGTGGAAAAGGAAAAGATTAAGGTCGAGAAGGAAATCATCGATGGAGCTCTAGCAACTTTTGAAGGTCTTGTTGATGATATTCTTTCTGGAAAAGATATTACTCCAGTCCAGATTCAAAGTCTCTATGCTGCTGAAGGTTCCAAAGACCTTCCCAAATATGTGGAAAAACGTCTTGATGATCTAGAAGTAGAATATGAA
>JAEHJW020002972.1_pt1 | contig 18440 bp, 21 predicted proteins | sample 9271431 | NCBI WGS metagenome assembly JAEHJW02 | reverse complement strand
CTTCAAACTGGTCGCAACCCGCATTGCGCTCAGCCGTTGATACTTTAGGGCAGTAGAAGAAGCGTGAAGCACCTCCCGCGTCTTGGTAGGTGTTGTCGTCTCGATACTCATCGCGCGCTTGCGGGTAATCTGACAAAACAGCGTCAAAATGATCAGATGACAGTTTTTTAAGTTCGGCGAGCACATCGCCGGTTATGATTTTATATGCAGCCACGTAGCACCCATTGTGTTAGTAGTGCTTCGTGTAGCTACCGGTGAAAAGAAATGGCGCGGTACAGCCGACTGGGTACGGCCGGTAATGGACGGACTCGATAAGCGAGGAGATGGCTGCATGGGCTAACGCCCTGTCGCTTATGGTCCTTGCACCCCCGATCGTAGGGCACTTCGTAATACCGCAACCCGTATAGCGACGGGTGCTATACAAGATGAGGTCACCACGTTCATGTCTCAAAAAAAGCGATGATGCCCTGAGGTTAAACTCAGGGCATTGTTGTTTTTTTATGCCGGATATTGGCCGGTGCGAACGTAACCAGCCAATCGAACGGCGCGCTGCCCCACCTGGCGCGCCCAGAGACTATCAAGCATATCCGCAGCGGCTGCGTCCCAGTCCTGACGAGCCCACGCTGCACGCGCTTCATGAAAGCCTAGCCAGCGGCCTCCTAGGTTGAAGCAAATCTCAATGAGCGCATTTCTGCGGCAATCCGTATCACACGCATTCCACTCCGGCAGTCTCTGCGCCAGGTGCTCAGCCTGCATGAGATCGGCAGAGAGATAGACCTCAGCCTGCTCTGGGGTAATGGTGTAGCCGCTCCAGTCATGCTCTTGTGGCTGAAGCAAGTGACCGGTTCCGATGGTCCAGTAGCCCAGAGAGTCCTTGTAAGCGGTTAAAACAGGCTGTCCACCTGGATCCTCCGCATAGCGGATGTCGTGCTCTAAACGAGCATCTATTGGGTAATTCATGAGTAAAACTCGCACTAATGGTTTGTGTGCGAGGTATAGAGAAAGACCCTGATACGACCGGAAGCGCATCAGGGTCTTGAGGGTCGAGCCCTATTCTTGGGCAGCTGTCATCTCCCTTAACCGTATATAGGCACCCCTTTTAAATACTCGATATTTTTAATATCGGTTTGCTATACACAGAAAGAGTTTCGGCCTGCTCAAGACTAGCTTGAGAGTGCTCGAAACCGGAGAAACCAATGAACCATTTTTACGTACGAGTGGAGACCCATCCCGCAAACAAAGCTATTATTAGACTTTCAACATCGTACGAGCTTGCCGCTCCTGAAAACACACCCGGCTACGCCTCGATGTTTTTCAATACCTTCGTCATCAGCCCAGAAGAGTACGAGGCAAATTTCCGAACCGCTTTGGGCGATCTTTTGGCAATCGTAGAGAAAGCCACTCAAAGAGCGTGTCAGTGGGTGCCTGGAAAGTTTGTAGGCGCCATGCATCTCGTTCCGCTCTACAAGAGACCGATGTCATGAGCCTCAAGGATCCAGTCGAGGACTACGATAGAACTTCCGAAGAAGAGGTGTCCTCACTAAGGCGCTTTGTCAGAATCTTGATTGCTTGTGTTCTCGCTGAGGCTGTGATGATTGGTATTTTCATTCACATTCTCTGACTTAGCGACGAGGTTTAGGACATAGTTTATTACTTTGTCCATGCCTTCAAGAAGCACGTCTTTCTCAGTGATCACATAGCCACTGGTGCCAAAATGTCTGGCGTCTTGTGCATCTACAGAGTGAGTTAAGATGCGCCTGGCGAGAATGTCCCCGCAAAGTTGGCTCGTCATGGTAGCAATCGTTCGTCTCAAATCGTGATCCGATAGATGGATACCTGTTTCAGCCGCGAGCCTCTCAAAAGTCCCCCGCACAGAGCGCATAGGCTGGTCAGCCCAGCGAGGGCTCTCGATAATCCATATGGGGTGTTTGTTGGGAGAGGATTGCCGCGGCTTTATGACGGTTTCGACAAGATAGGTGGGGATTGGGATCGGGATTTCCTCTCTCCGTTTATTTCCACGTTGATCTGGCCTTAAGATGTAATAAGGGTGTCCGCCTCGATCTACCAAATTGTCCCAACGAAGTGAGCTCACCACACTCTTACGGAGCCCCATAAAAAGCCCCATCAAAATGTAATCCCTTACTGCCGGAAGGGGCTCTGTGTGCAACCAGCGCCAAAATTTAGGGAGGTCCTTAGCAGTGATCATGCGGGCCCTTACAGGAGATTTCTCGAAAATTCCTTTTTTGTGTAGCCCCGCACAGGGATTGCTTTCTATAACCTCCTCCTCTACGAGATCGGTAAAAATAGCTCTCGCGAGGCGCATAGCACTCGTAGCTGTAGCAAGCCCATTTCGCTTGACCTTCTTTCGACCCGAGCCATGCTCGACAATTTCTTTGATGGCGCCAAAGACATAGGTGCAGTCCTGGCGGGTAATCGCGTCGACTTTTTTGGTCCCTAGAAATGGAAGCAGGTAGCCTATCGACTTTTGGTAATTTGCCACAGTATCCGCCGCCCATGAGTGGCTACGCTGCGTGCAGTAGTTCTCATATGCCTGCTCGAAGGTTGGAATATCTCGATGCCCCCTTCTCTTGGCTTTAGCAAGATGCTCTAGTGCCTTCTTTTTCGCCTCTGTCCATTTGAGCTCTCCTACGCGTCCCAGAAGCTTTCTGCGGTGATGAACCCCTTCATACCAGCCGACCACCCAAGAGCGCGTCACGCGGCCTGTGCGCTCCTGCGCCCGCATCACGCGGATCCCGAAGTGCGTCTCGGTCTTGTGCCAGTGCTCGACATGCGTGCGCTTCTCCGGAGCCGGTATCGCAAGCGCTTCTTTCTCTGTGGTGAAGGTCGTCGTTTTTTCCATAGAACCGCCCAATTTAAGTTTACCGCCCAATTTGGGCGGAGTATTGGGCTGTTTTTTCTGCCCAATGTGCTCAAAATGATGCCCGATGGTGGTTTAAAAAGCGAGCTATCCTGTGCAATTTCTGAGGCTAAGTTTCAGAATCTACAGATAAAATATGGATAAAGAGGCCCCCGACATAACCGGAGTATCCCATACTCCAGTTATGCAGCACAACCGGCGTATATGATTTTTTCGCGGGAAAAATAGATTGGGCGAGAGGGATTGGGCGTAAATTGCAGCGAGTCACTGCGCCCGGCTAGATTACTGAGCGTCTAGCACAGAAACTGTACTTGCACTAGGGGAACTTGTCTAGCTATATGTAAAACAATTCCACGAAGGATTTTTAAAACATGCGAGATATCGATGATGACGAGCCCCGGTGCGACCATGGCGTGTGCTACCGGAGAGAGATGTGTGTTGAGTGTGAGAACGAACTCCTGGATTTAGATGATACGGACTTCTCATTTTTAGCAGGAAACGTCGGAGATATAAGAGAGGATGACTATATTTTCGACTATGACGACCAACTACCTAATCCCCTGCACTGAATGCGGCGAGATGTTTATCGCCACTCCTGATATCCTGATTTGCTCCGTGCGGCGCTGTCAGAAATGTAAAGACAAGGATGTCTTCCCTCCTCCGAAAGTGCCTGACCCTAATAAATAACAGCGGGCTAGCTATATGAGGAATGGATACCTCAGAGACTATAGCCCGAATTATCGACGCCCTTTCAGGCGTCTATTACCTTTTTGACGACGAACGCGATATCCATGAAGGAATAAAAGAAGCCCTTCTGGCTAATGGCCTCACGCCGAATCACGAGGTCGTTTCAAGCCCTCGAAGCCGCTTCGATTTCCTTGTCTCCGGCATCGTCATCGAAGTCAAAGTCCGCGGCACCTATTCTGCCGCTCTCGCACAATGCAAGCGCTACGCGGGACGCCCTGAGGTGCACGGCGTCATTCTGGCCGCGACTTGTCCCTGGGTGGACGAGGTAGACCCTCCTGAGGAGCTCAATGAGAAGCCCTTTGAAGTGGTGGCTCTCACATGAGCTACGAGCTGCCGAAAAACTACAAGATCGGGGACCCTGAGTCCGCCGCTCGTGTCATGGCCGAGCGTGCAGAGCGCCTCCAGTGGATCCTTGCTCACCCCGAGACAATCCCTGACCTAAAGGCCTTTTACGCCAAAAAGCCCATTCAGTTCATCATCGACTGGGGGGTTACCCGAGACGCCCGAAATGCACTCAAAGAGGGCGCGATTACTGTCATGCCGCTCATCCCCTTCCCCCGGCAGATCGACATGCTGGAGTTCTACTGGGAGCACATGATTGAGGGAAGAAGCGGCATCATCAAAAAGTCCCGTGATACAGGCGCTTCCATGGGGTTCATTACCCTTTCCGATACTGCCTGCCTATTTAACCATAATCTCAAAATAGGGTTCGGTTCCAACTTAGAGCGAAACGTCGATACGCGAGGGAATGACAAATCACTGTTTGAAAGAGCCCGACTATTTCTTGAAGACCTTCCGGCCATATTTACACAAGGTTATAACAGAAACAACCCAAAATATGGCCACACCTCACTCATCATCTTTCCTGAGACTAACTCCACGATTGCAGGAGACTATGGCAAGAACATCGGTCGTGGAGACCGTGTGGCCGCTTACTTTGTAGATGAGTTTGCCGAGCTTGAAGCTCCTATGGAGGCCCGAGCTGCCCTCTCGCGTACCTCCGATGTACGCTTCTTTGTCTCCTCTGTGAAGGGCTACGACAACAACTTCACCACACTCTGCCTGAGTGGGGACATCGACGTATTTGAGTTTCATTATCGCGATGACCCGCGCATGACGCCGGAGAGACTGGAGGAGATCCGAAAAGAACTCGCCAGCGAGGTGATCTGGGCGCAGCAGATGGAAATGGACTTTGGCGCAGCCTCTGAGGGACTGGTCATCCCAGGAGACTGGGTGCGTGCGGCTATCAACCTGGCCGAGGACCTTGGACTCGATAAAGACGGCGTACGACTGATTTCATATGACGCTGCGGACTTGGGCAATGACTTAAACGCGGTGTGCTTCCGACAAGGTATATCGGTTGAAAAAGTGCTGGATTGGTCAGGCAAACGCTCAAATCTTTTTAAGTCTGCTGAAAAAGCTTTTGGTCTAGCTGATGATTGGAATACTGAAATTCTAATCTATGATGCTGTCGGTGTAGGCGCCGGTTTCCCTGGCCATGCCATGGTTTTAAATAACCAGCGCCAGGAGAACAACCAGGACCCGATCAGGGGCGTCCCCTTCAACGGAGGCAGCAAAGCAAATCATCCTAATCGAAAGGTTCCAGGCACCAAGAAGAAGAACGTTGATCATTTTGCCAACTTGAAAGCCCAGGCTTACGGCTATTTAGCTTATCGGTTTGAGCAAGCTTATAAAGCGCGCATGGGCGTGGAGTATGACCAAACCATGGTCATCTCCCTCTCTGAAAAGGGGATCGGCCCTCAATATTTGTCCAAGCTAATCGCTGAGCTTTCCCAGCCGACACAGTCCCCTGACGGAAAAGGGCGCCTTGTCATCAACAAGACCCCCAAGGGAACCAAATCCCCGAACTTGGCAGATGCTGTTGCTATGGCATTCGCGCCGGTCCATATGCCTTTGATTATCCCCCAGGAATATCTGTAAGAGCTATACGAAATACCATCCTGGCGGAAATAACAATGTTTAAACTTTTACGCGACAAGTTTTTCAAGAAACCTGAGCTTACTGTAATAGAGCCAAAGGCCCAAGACTCACGGGCTGTTCCTGAGTCTATTATGCGTATTGTTCACGAAGCTCCCTCACGCAGCGTGAGCTATCCTGATATTCCAGCCTCACCCGGAATGTCCGACCCTGGGATTGCCAGTCTTGCTCTTCCGAATAAAAGAGGAGAGTTAGCTCTTAAGAAATTTGAGCTCCCGGAAGTCCCCAAGGGGGTCCTACCTGAAGGGGTAAAAGCCGGTATGGACGCCGCGGGAACGCCGTTCCCAAATATTGACATCATGAGCCAGATGGACGGCCTGAGTGCTCTCAGCTTCCCCGGCTGGACTTACCTCGCGCAGCTTGCCCAGATCCCGGAATACAACCTGATTTGCACCGTTTTCGCCGATGAGCTCATCGGCTCCTGGATCAACGTGGCGCCCTCTTCCAAAGGAGAGCGAAGCGACACCCGAGAAGCCATTGAGGACTTGAGAGCTGATCTTGAGAAATTCAAGGTCAAACAGCACCTTTATCATATGGTTTACATGGATGGTGCCTTTGGTAAAGGAACCATTCACCCGGCCATTGAAAGCACTCAATTTCCTCTTGATGAGTTGAGAGAACTTCCCCTTGTCATAAACCCTCAAGCAGTCAAAAAAGGGTCTCTTAAATATTTCAAAACGGTTGAGCCTTATTGGCTCTCTCCCCAGGCTCTCAACACAACAGACCCCCTCAAAGAAGACTTCTTCGAGCCTTCTTTCTGGTACGTAATGGGTAAGAAAGTCCATGGCTCGCGCCTTAAATCCCTGGTCACCAACCCAGTACCAGACCTCCTGAAGCCCTACTACATCTATGGGGGCTTGAGCAAAATTCAGGTATGCATGCCCGGCACGAATAGGGCTATTAAAACCCTCAATTCTGTCACCGCGATGGTTGATAAATACTCCATCGTCGCGCTGAAAACGGACCTGGGCGGCTTGCTACAGAACAGCCAGGCCATGACAAGAATCCAGTGGTTCAACAAGGTTAGAAATAACCTTAACATGCTATTGATCGACTCTTCAAATGATGAAGAACTGATCATGGCGAATGCCACCTTGGCGGGACTTAAAGAGCTGGCTGAACAAGCTGTGAAGTTCATGGCGATGTACGCCAAGATCCCAAACAGCAAGCTCCTTCAGGATGAGGTCGAAACCAATCCGCTCTCAGGCTCCAAGAAGGCCCCACAGATGAGCGAGTGGGAGCAGTACGTCCAGATCCAGAGAAAAACTCATCTTACGCCAATCCTAAAATGGATGATCGATCTCATCATGCTTAATCGCTGGGGTGAGATCCGTGATGACATCGAAGTGAAGTGGAACCCCGTTCACGAGTTGGACGCGGAAGGCCGCGCGTCACTGTCGCTCATCAAAGCGCAGGTGGCCCAGCTTTACAAGAGCAACGATGTGGTCAGCGCCGATGAGATCCGCGAGCGCATCTCGAAGGACCCTGACAGCGAGTTTTCGGGGCTTACCGGAAAGGCCCCTCCTCCTCAAGATGAAGGAAACAAAGCGGGTCAGGAAGGTAAAGGCGACGGCTCTGAACACAAGACTGTTAGACCTGAGATTAGAGAGGGTGGAAAGGTCACTATCTCTAAACGCGTTTAATTAAAGGGGTTGCTATACATTCTGGAGACGTCGTTATCCGGACTTACGACGTCGTCCGGATAACATGGCAGCAACACACAATAAATGGCGTAACAGACGAAGAAAGTTAGATCCTGAATACCGAGCGGCAGAGAGTAGACAGCGCATAGAGCGCGAACGAAAACGCCGCCAGGATCCGGCCTATGTCGAGGCAGTCAACAAAAGAAGACGAGAGACCTATCGTTTAAAGAAGGAAAAAGGGGAGCTTAAAAATAGAAAAAAAGCGAGAAAGAAAAATCTCGCATTACGACTAAGACGCTACGGACTCACAGAACAAGAATTTCGCTCCCTTCTAAAAGAACAAAAAAATACCTGTGCGATCTGTAAGGGCCCCTTCAAGGGCTATCGCACCATCCACACCGACCACGATCACAGCACCGGAAAAGTCCGCGGATTGCTCTGCAACAACTGCAATGTGGGGCTCGGCCTTTTCTTAGACCAACCCAAACTCCTAAAACGCGCAATCGAGTATCTATACCGGGGGACCTCCTTCGGAAGCTCTCGATGAAATCTCGTTCAAAATTTGAAGCCTATTTAAAAACCGCTGCCGCTCTTGCTCGATTTTCGGGCAAGTCAGGCCCTGCGATGGATAAAAGAGAAATAAATCATCTAGGCCGAATGTACGTTGATAAGTCAAATATTTCCAAAGCTAACGTCTGTATTTATTACGGCATCGAGATCCCTGGCTGGGCTGAGCTCGGCTTAGACCCTGACAAGGCGTACCGCCTATGGCGCCACCCAGATGAGCTTAAAAAGGCCGCAAAGTCCTTTGAAAATATACCGCTAGTTATCAAGCACAAATACTCGACTGCGGCTATGCCTGCAAAAGAGCTGTGGGTTGGAACCGTGGGCGCACCCGTCCAGATGGAAGGTTTATATCTCACGGCTCCTATTGTGGCCTGGACCGATGAGGCGATTGCTCTAATCAATTCGAAGAAGCAAGAGCAACTTTCTGCGGGCTATGACTATACACCTGTGATGACACCGGGCGTCACCCCTGAGGGAGAAGCCTACGACGGAATCATGACACGCATAAAGGGAAATCACGAAGCCATTGTAGAAGAAGGCCGCGCGGGACCCGATGTAAAGGTTTCTGAATGATGGTGTCTATACCAATTACCGAATAATGATTTTTTGGATCGACTAAACAATGAAAAACCCTGATTTCCTGAAGATGCTCAAGGATTTCGGCCTTCTGCGTAGCGACCTCACCGAGGCCGCCATGGACGCTATGACCAAAGTCGCTGAAGAGCTCGATGAGAAGGACGAAGCCGAAGACGAGACTCCGGAAGAGAAAGAGAAGCGCGAGAAGGCCGAGAAGGAAAAGGCCGAAAAAGAGAAAGCGGATAAAGAAGGTAAGTCCGGTAAAGCCGAGGACTCTATCTCTGCCGCTGACCACAAAGCCGCTCTTGATACCGCCCGATCCGAAGCACGCGCCGCAGCGCTTAAAGAGTTCCAGGAACTTCAGGAGGCTAAAACCCTTTCTGCTCGCGTGGTCCCCACGGACTGCGCACTCGATAGCGCCGAAGAGTACTACAAGCTGGCACTTACGACTGCCGGTGTGGCCTTTGACGGTGTAACCGAGCTCTCCGGTTTAAAAGCCCTTCTTGTGGCTCACAACAAGAAGACAGAAGCAACGGCTCCTGCGAAGCCGGCGGAAAACACCAAGTCGCTAGACATCGCATCAGCATTCCCCAACCTTAAAATTGGATTGTAAAAAATGAGTTTTCAAAAATCAGTAAATCTGTTCCTTGCCAAGTATCTGCCTGGCGACTTCGTTAGCACGAACCCCCGCCAGCTCGCAGTCGGCAGCGTAGTCAATACGGAAGCCGGAAGCACCTATGCCTATCTCTCTCCTGTCGGAGGGGTGACGGTTGGTACCTTCGTGTCCTTTGACCCTGCTTCTGGAAACGTCAGCCAGAACCCGAGCACCTACTCGAAGATCGGTTTCATTCCGAGAACATGGCTTGCGGTAATCACCGATTATCTCGGCGAGTCGAGCTATGTCATCCCGCAGGGACTGCCCCTTAACATCGTCGTTAAGGGCGCCGATATGGCCTCTCAGGTATGGCCTGCCAACGTAGGCGCGAACGCCGAAGTGTGGGCTGAAAACCTTACCGGTATGCCCACTACGGGCCAGACTTCGGTCACCGGTTCAATCTCCGGTACCACGCTCACCGTAACGGCCGTTGCCGCAGGGGCCCTCGTAGTCAACGGTGCACTTGCTGGCGCCGCAGCGGGCACCGTGATCCTGAGTCAGGTCAGCGGCACCCCAGGGGGCGTAGGCACCTACGCTGTCAATATCAGCCAGACCGTTGCTTCCGGCACGCTCACGCAGCCTGCCACCGACACCGGCTGGAAGACGCACGGCTCTGCTGTAGCCGGCGATCTCACCATCATCTCAGCCTAATAAGAAGGACGGTAACGGAAAATGTTTACCCTTGAAATGTTTAACGGTCTGGATCAGAGCGAGCGCGTCGCGACGCTCCGAAATCTCGGCATTAGCTATGTCGATGTTCACGGAGAGCCTCGACAGGCGATCGTTGTGGCGGCAAATGACTCGAAGTCAATTAAAGCTGCCTTAGACTCCATTCCGAACCTGGCAACTACGCCTAACGCTGGTACGGCTGGGTATAAGCTTCTGGCCGAGTCGCCTGAGGTTGTACCGGTCCTTTTCGCACCCGTAAGATCCCGTGAGATCGCCGGTGAGCAGAAGCTCGGTACTTTCGCTGACAACAACATGGTTGTCAACATGAAGGAAAATACTGGTACGACTGTTTTATACGGAGATTATGAGCCGGGCGGTACAACTTCAGTCAATACGAATAGAGAGACTCGTGATTTTATACGGTTCCAATCCTGGGCTGAAATTGCGGTTCTTGAGGAAGAGCAGTATGCCAAGCAGGGCGGCTCACTTTTCAACCTGCGTGCTGAAAAGGACATCTCAGTGGCCTACGTGATCGATCGTCAGTTCAACGCCATTAACTTCAAGGGAGTGAGTGGGCTGAATATCCGCGGTCTGTCCAATGACTCCGACCTGCTGCCGGCCATTGCTGCGACAGCGCAGTGGAGCACACTCGCTCCTGAGCAGATCAACAGTGAGGTTGTCAAGATTGTCAACCAGCTCATTTCTCAGTCAAATGGTCTTTTGACTGGAAATGAGAAAGCGGTCCTCGCACTTCCTCCTGCCGTCCTGAACAGCTTGAAGGTCACCAACTCCTACGGTTGGTCGGCTTTCGAGATGATCAACAAGAACTTCCCCAACCTGCGAATGGTAGCCGTTCCGGAGTACGGAGTTCTGGGCTCTGGCAACACGACCCTGATCCAGTACATCGTTGAGGAAATTGAGGGCGTGAAGACGGTTGAGTATCTCTACACCGAGAAATTCCGTGTCTTCCCAACCGAGCAGTACAGCAGCTACTCTCGTAAGAAAGTAGCAGCTTCCTCAGGCGGTGCTCTGATCAAGCGTCCGTTCGCGATCGTAAACTACTACGGCGCGTAATCGGAGGAAGGATGCTCCCGCCATTTGCCCCCGTGATGGGCCCTCCCATTGCGGGGGCATTGGCTTTAGTGCCAGGTTGGATGGACACCACCAACCGCGGTAAGAAACTTCAGCTCAATACCTCTCGCGGGGCCTACGCAGGCCCTCAAGGGATTGTAATCGGAAACTTCGTCTGGGTGGACCCTGACACAGGGCTGGCACTTAACTCGCAGCAAAACGGCATTATTGCCATTGCCGCGCTGGAATCATTCCGCTATCCGGTGCTTTATCAGAAAAATAACGTTCTGATGACAAGTCCCGGAAACACAATTTATCCCTGGACGGCAGGTTACTTCTGGGCGCCCTTCCCTTCTGGCGCCATACAAAATGATCCGGTTTATGCGGACAACGCAACCGGAACACCGATTACCGGCAGCGGCGATGTCTCCTCTGCGAGTGAAACTTCCTTCAGTGTCTATACACCTTGCAAGCCTGGTGGCTTGGCGATTATTGCTAACTTTTAACTAATCAATGGAGATTAAAATGGCCGATAAGACAACAGAGAACAAAGCCCCGCTGGTTTCTACTGCAAAAGCGGGCGTCAAGTACATCGTCAATAGAATGCCCCTCAGCATCGTCGAGGATCTTGACGGGCAGAAGGTGGTCGTCAATGGCGTCGGTAAAGGACCCCGTGGGATCGTCATCCCTGGAGCTCCTTATGGCGTGACCATCGTTGAAGGGGCCGTGTGGGACAAGTTTTATGCCAAGCATAAGAACAGCACACTCATCAAGAACCGAGAGGTCTACGCGGTAGACACTCCTCTTGAGATCGATACCTTCGCGCAGAGCACGGCAGCCTCACGAGACACCGGCTACGAGGGAATTGATCCAAATAATCCAGGTAAGGGGCTAGGAGGCCCGAAGGTCGAAAAGGCCGATAAAGACACCAAATGATCGTTCCGTTTCCAGCACAAGCGACGGTTACTGGCCTTGTTCAGTTCGATAATACTGAGTTCATAGGCCAGTTTCCGGACTTCACAAACCTGACGTCAGGGCAAAATCAAATTGCCTTTAACCTGGCGCAGTACCTGCTGGAAAACGATGCGAATAGCTTGGTGCAGGACGCTAATGCGCGCCAGACATTTTTGTATCTGATTACCGCGCACTTGGCGTTCTTACTCTTTGGTACGGCCCCTGCCACGGGGCCTGCCACTCCTCCTCCGGCGGCTAATAGCGTCGGACGCGCCGTTGAGATGCGACAGGGTTCCGTAGATGTCAAAAAGACGCTTGGAAAACTGGAGGCTTCTTTCAGCCAGGATTTTTTCTCTCAGACCAAATACGGCTCAATTTTTTGGCAAATGAGCGTTCCCTACCGCCAGGCGACTGCGGTCTTCAATCAATCCGGTCCGAACTTTGTGGGCCTCCTGCCGCCTTTTGCTCCAGGGTGGGTCTCCTATTGGGGCCTTGGAGGCCTTGGCACGCTGGGTATTCCTACGGCGGATTTCTAACGCCATGGCTGTCGTCGAGCATAAGAAAAATGGGCTGCTTGAAAAGCTTGCTTACCGCACAGGCCGGGGCAGAAGCAGCAGAACGCATATTGCTTATGATGTAACCATAGCGGACACCCCCTACCCTGACAGGCCTGATAGAACGGCGGCCCAGGTAGCACTCTACAATGAATATGGCACGTATGTTAATGGCAAGAAACATGTTCCTGCGCGTCCGTTTTTTAGCCAAGCCTCACATCAATTCGCAAAACTCTGGAAGCAAAAACTCGCCATAGAGTTCAAGGATACCGGGCAGGATCCTGAGGAGACTCTGAAAAATATGGCCGAGTATTTGAAGCTCGAAGTGCAGGACAGCATAGAGACCTTCTCTACGCCTGAAAACGCCGACTACACCATCCTTAAAAAAGGCAAGGACGATCCACTAATGGATAGTGGCTTCATGAAAGATAGCGTCGTTGTGGTGAAGGTGACCTGATGGACCTCCTCGCTGAAACCCAAGGTATCTCGGACGTAAATCCTTATATCCAGGCCACATGGTCGCAATCCTCGGGCTATACCACAGACGCGGCTGGAAATAGAACGCCCACGTACAACACACAGCCTGTTTATATTCAAGTTCAATCTTTAGAAGGTGAAGAACTTAAAAACAGCGGGTTCTATCAGGTAGAGGGCGTCTATCGCTCGGTTTATATGTATGGGGACGTTGTAGGGCTTGTGCGCGCAAATTCAAAGGGCGGAGACACCCTTACCTTTTCACAAGATCCCGCTCAAGCGCCTCAGGTCTGGAAGGTCATGAAAGTTCTAGAAACCTGGCGTTCATGGTGCAAGGTGGCCGTATGTCTACAGTAGCCATCACGCCTGCATCCGATGTGATGTTCACTCAGCTTAAGGCGCTTTTAACCACGCTTTCAGGCTTCGATACCGATCACATTGTTAAACGTGCCCCAGGGGACGTTTCAATGCCGTCCAGTCCTTTTATACAGATGATGGCTTTAGACGAGGAAAACCTTACGTTTCCCGTCTCTTCCTGGGATACCACCAGCAATATTCTGCCGGTGTCTATACAGTATCAAGAGGATATGTCTACTCGCGTTCAAGTCGAGTTTGTAGGCCAGGGATCTGAAGACCTGTCGAGGGGATTCTCAACAGTATTCACTTCCGAATTTGGCGTACAAGCCCTTGGTCCATCGTGTGCACCCTTGAAGATTCTTTCAAGAAACATGGTGCCGATCGATACGGCCGAGAAGAACAATGAAACGCGATGGATTGTCCGGGTGTCGATTGAAACTCAACCCGTAGTGGAGCTGCCACAGCAGTTTGCAACAGCAGCAGTAGCTACAACGACTATAGCAGATAGCAACGAGATGTAATAAAAATGTTTTCAGCCATTCCTATCCAACAGCTTATTAGCTCCACTCCGCAAGCCCTTCCAGCCGGAAGTCCCCTTGCCTCCGGGGCACTCCATGTCATCACGCAGTCTGACCAGCTTCCTCTAGACGGGCAGGTTTACGCAGTTTATTCAGATACGCAGGCCACCAATACTTTTGGTGCAGGCACACCGGAGGAAGCCATTGCGCAGGAATATTTCCCTGGGATGAACAACGGGGATCAGGTTCCTTCTGTACTGTACTTCACGCGTTTTAACACCACAGCAGTTTCTGCCTGGATTGCTGGAACCAGCACTCCTACACTGACTCAGGTGCAGGCCCTGGCTGGGACTTTTACAGTCAATATTGATGGCCGAATAGTCACCACTTCGGATATCACCCTATCAGCAGCCACTTCTCTTTCAGAGGCGGCTACGCTTATTACTACGGGACTTCAAAATCCAAGTGGATTGTTCCAGGGAACCGCTTCCCAGACCGCTGGCAGTAATACGGTTGACATCACCGCGACTACTTCAGGCTCGCTTCAGGTCGGCGATATTCTTACAGGAACTGGAGTACCTGCGGGCCTTACGGTAACGGCAGTCGGTGCCTTCGCTAACGGGGTTGGGACTGTTGAGGTCTCGACCACGACCGGGTTCGCCTCCACTACCGTTTCTGTAGGCTCACTGGCAACCTGCACGCTCAATCCAGTGCAGAACATTTTCCAGATTAACTCCCCGACGACTGGTCCGAATTCCATTGTCGCCGCAGGCGCTGATATTTCTGGCTCGATTCTCGGGACTTTGTTTGCCAATCCGTTGGTTTCCTCGGGAGCCGCTCCTGGCGTACCTGCTACCTTCATGCAAAGCTCCTGGTCTCAGTTTCAGAACTATTCCACTTTGGCGCTTGCCTGGGCCCCTCAGGTCTCTGAGGGTCTAGCGTGGGCGCAAGCTAAGGACGCCGTCACCCAGGACATCGTATTCCCGATGTCCCAGCAGGACGGCTCTTACACCTCAGGGATTAACTTAACGGGGACGCTAAAGGCAGCGGTAGCGAATATCAACGATATTCCTGTGTATTTCGACACCAGCGGATATCTATGGGCCGCACTGCTTGGAACCTGGCGCGCCAGCGTAAATTACGACCAGCCGAGCACGGCTTCCTCAACTCCAGCTTACAAGAGCTCACCGGTGGCCGTTGCCGACGTCACAGACGGTATTTCGGCTGCTAACTTAAATGCCAATCAGGTTAACTACTATGGAACCTGGGGTGGACGCTCGGGTAATACAAAGAGCTTCTTGTTCGGAGATTGGAATAGCGGGCTTGTTTCTTCAATCAGCGCCTCCTACGGACAGAAGGCTCTTGCCAACAAGATCGACTCCGACATCTTGACTTGGATGACCTCGATCAAGCGCTTCCCTTACACCCCCGGTGCCTATGCCGCACTGAAGGGCGTAATCGTCGGAGGCGGCTGTGCCTGGGGCCTAAATAACGGAATTATCCAGAAAGGCGTTGAGCTAAGTCCAACCGAGATCAGCGCAATCACGCAGGCAACCGGTGGAAACACTCTGGCCGCCGCTGAGGTGCAGAACAAAGGCTACTTTGTGTATGTCGGGGATCCAGGGCCCTCGGCCAGAGCGGCCAATAAGTCACCGATTATCACTGTGATCTACGGATCCGGTGAGACCGTCCTATTCGTTAAACCTACTCTGACCAACGTTCAGTAAGGGGAATATAAATGTCAATGGGTTTTCTTACCTCCCAGAACTCTAAAGGCTTTTTGACTGTAAATAGCCTGTTCGGGACGATTGAGCTTGAGAACTTTGCCACCGATAAGATGATCACTGTCGAGGCTTCTAAGCCTACGCAGGGATCGAAGTCTGCCGACGGCAAGTTTTCCGCTGCCGCTCTTCCGCAGACTTTTAGAGTGACTATCACTCTCCGTGCCAACAGTGCAAACATTCCATATATCAATCAGTGGAACGATGCCATCAAGAGTGGCCAGGAAGTGGTTCCTTCCGAGCAGCTCACCTTTACAGCGCCGTCGCTGGGCCAGACAGCTATTTACACCGACGGCACGCTCGAAGAGTTCACCGCTTTTCCGGACGCAAATGGACAGTACGAGGAAATCTCGTTTGTCATCAACTACGGTGATGCAAACACCACGAATGGCTAAGTATGCTGCCGAAGACTGTAACAATTCCAGGCACTAAATCGGATGCCCCTGGGCAAAGGGATAACGGAAAAACCTACGTTATATTTCCGATGAAGGCCTTTGACGGCCAGAGCTGGGTGGTGGAATCCCTCCTGGCGCTGGCCAAAGCAGGCATTCCTATTTCTGAGGATTTGCTTCAGTCTGTGAGTTTTGAAGCTCTTATTGACCCGAGCTTGAGTCCTGCACTAGGTCTCGTCGATCCTGATGACGCGAATAAAGCAATTAATGGGCTGCTCGCGTGCGTCAAGTTCTTACCTCCTAAGGATAATGCGCAGCCTGTTGCTATTCCGCCAGGGGACTCCGTATACATCGAAGAGATCAAAACTCGCTTCTTTTTGGCGAGGGAGGTCTGGAATTACCATCGGGATTTTTTTTAAATAGAAAGCCGATTACGGCTTCCGATGTGGGTGCCCTTCCTCGCGGACAAACTCCGCCTGTTCCATATAAAAATCTTCCGCCATTGATCGGGCTCGTTCTCGATTCCGATAAAGCTACACTCTATGAGCTCAAAGAAGTCTACACAATCTTTGATCTCGCGGACCTCGTAGAGAACATCACGATTAGCGCAATAAACAAGATGCGAGCAGCACAAAATGGCAGTTGAACCCACAGTCGACCATCTGATTACCCGCCTTGAGCTTGATAGCGGGAGTTATCTGCGTGACGCTGCAAAAGCTCAAAGAGTTATCGATGCATTTGCTGCAAATACAAAAAAGGAATTCGAGCAAATAGAGCAAAGCGTAAGTGCAGCAGCATCCGCGATCTCTAAATTTAAGAAGGCTCAAAAAGACCTAACCGCGAGTGATACATCTAGACTTCAGAAAGAGCTTCGCATTGAAAAGCTAGACCGCAGAATAGCCAGAACTGATAAGAGGCTTGGAAAAGCAACCTCTATTGATGACAGAGCCGAGCTTTCTTCTCGACTTGCCACCCTTCAAAAGGAGAAGGCAATAGCGGAGAGACAGCTTCAAGAAGCCATCGCTGCACAAGCGAGAGCGAAGATCAACCTGACCAAGGCTAGTGGGATAAAGAAGGAAGCGGAAAAGCAAAAAGCAGACGCGCAGTCAAGAATTCCAGGCCTTACCGAAAAGCAAAAGAGAGCCGGTAGCTGGCAGGGAGCACTTACCCAGAAGAATGAAGAGTATTTTAAGTGGGTAGGAAGCATCGAGGGAAAGGCGCATCTATTCGCTAAGGCACAGACTGAAAAGGAACAGGTAAAAGCTGCCGCTAGAAAGCTGTTGCCTGAAAAAAGAGCGAAAACAGAAGATGAGATCGTAAAGGATCTGGCTGACGATAGGCTTAGAAAGAGAAGAATAAGAGCAAAAGTAGAGGCGCGTGTAAATGAACTAGAGCCTCCTTCTGGTCCAAAATCAGTTGAGCAGCAGATAGAGGAAAGGTATCAGCGAAGACGCCATAACAGAACAATCAATGAAGCTGTGTCTGCACGCGAGAGAGCAGAGCGCGCAGAGGGCCCAAAGACCCTTGAACAGCAGATTGAAGAGAAGTATCAGAAAAGACGTCACAACAGAACCATTAATGAAGCTGTCGCGGCCAGAGAGCGCTCTGAGAGAGAAGCTGAAACCAATGCGAATTTCTACTCTGGACCACTAGGTAAAATCCGAAAGCTTCTAGGTATGCGTCCTCAGTCAGGAGGAGGCGGATCTTTTCTAAAGCGCGGACTTAGCTCCCTAGGCATGCCTGCTGAACTGGCCGAGATGGCAGGCCCTCTCGGGCTTGTCGCAGGGGGAATGCTTGCACTTGGAGCGGTGCTTTCCGAGAGCGTCAAATATACCGCCAGGCTCGTGAAGAGCCTTAACGTAATCTCCTATCAAGCCGAGGAGTCGGGGTATAGCGGCGCTGACCTCATGGCGATCGGACAGGTCTCAGAGCAATGGGGTGGAAGTGCCTCAGGTGCCCGTGCGGCTGCCACCCAGCTTGAGCAGAGTCTCTACGCATTGAAGACTGGCGGGGGGGTCAGCTCCCAACTATTAGCCATGGGAATGTACGGCGTTTCCCCTTATGGCGCCAACGGTAAGCGGTTGTCTTTAAATCAGTTGTATATGGAGGAAGCTAGAGCTCTTTCCCATAGATCGGATTTTTCTACAGCCGATAAGTTCATGGCCGCTCGTGCGATGGGTGCTGATACCGGAATGGCTCACGCTATTGCCGCGGGACCTCAAAAGCTAGCCAGAGCACTCAGGGAGCAGGAGGCGCAGACTAAAAACAATGCGGCTGCCATCAAGGACTCAGCGCAGGCAACGCGTGCCTGGAACAAGATGCTGCAGCAGCTATCGAACCTGTGGGCGCAGGTGGGCGTCCCTATTTTTACAACCATTGAAGAGTTTATCGCAAATTTAATAGGAGGGGCCGCAAAGGATACCGTAGGCACCATCAAGCTCTTGAAGCACCCGATCACCCAAGGTGCCAAGGATGGAGAGGCCTTTGGGCGATGGATAGCGAACGAGTTCAGCTCTCACGGGCCCGCACAGCACCCTGTAGCTAGAAAGATCGCACAGGCTCAGTCTGCTTTGAGCGGTCGAGGGCTTGGCATGCACATTCCAGCT
>JAEHJW020008526.1_pt1 | contig 18453 bp, 25 predicted proteins | sample 9271431 | NCBI WGS metagenome assembly JAEHJW02 | reverse complement strand
CGTCAGCCCCGTGCAGTCGGTGAGATAGAGGCCGCCCCCGACCGCGAGCCCGGCCGGCAGCGCCGTCAGCCCCGTGCAGCCGGTGAGATCGAGCGCGCCTCCGACGGTCAGGTCGTCCGGCAGCGCCGTCAACCCCGTGCACCCGCTCAGGTTGAGCCAGCTTCCGACGGTCAGGCCGGGAGGCAGCGCGGTCAGCGCCGTGCAGCCGCGCAGGTCGAGCCGCCCTTGGACGGTCAGGCCGGGGGGCAGCGTCGTCAACCCCGTGCAGTCGCTCAGGTCGAGCGCGCCTCCGACGGTCAGGCCGGGAGGCAGCGTCGTCAGCGCCGTGCAGCCGCTCAGGTCGAGCGCGCCTCCGACGGTCAGGTCACTCGCGGCCTGGAATTCCGCGATCGTCATTCGGAGCCCCGCGATCGGCGTGCACCCCGGTAGCGTGATTGTGTCGGCCATCTGATCCTCCTATTTCCCGGCACCCGCCGGTGATTACCCGATAATCCGCAGCACTACGGCGCGATTGATGATGATCTCGCCATCATCCGATCCCATCTCGGCGCTATGGCCGCCGATCAGATAGAGGACGCGGTCGCCCCATCCGTAGCCTTGGCGCACGTCCTCAATTTTTTCGGCCAGGTCGGCCTCGCTCTGCACGCGAATCCCGCATGCGCCGGGCAACGGCTCATCCTCGATGCACTCTCCATCCATCCACACATAGGAGTGCGGCATATAATCTCCGATCTGATGCCCTGCCTCTGCTGCGCGGACTGCGATGAAAGGAAAGTCCTCGAACATTTTCACCCTCCATTGCCACCGGCACCCCTGCCGGTGAGCGCAACGTAGGCCCGCGGCGCCTCTCTGTCAATGAATTTTTAATCACGATTGCGTGATTCGGCAGACGCGACGGGTGCCTCTTAGGCGCAAACTACGCCGGCAGAGAATGATGATAATTTTGCTGAGCAATCAGCACGTCGGCCGGCAGCCCGTTCACGCGGAAAAACATAAACCCTGTGCCATCACCATCAGAACCTCCGGCTGGGGACTGTCGCGTTCACGCGACAGGGGAATGCCGGGTCGCGCGTCAGCGCGACACACGACCGTTGACTAAATATCCGGCGCATGTATAATCCTCCGCAATGCCCGCAGAGCGTTACGCCAAGAACGCCGGGGCGGTGTTCTCGCTGAAATTCCACGTCGTGTGGTGTCCGAAATACCGCCGTCCGGTCCTCACCCCGCCCGTCGACGGGCGGCTCAAGGCGTTGCTCACTGAGATCGCGGACGAACACGGCATGACGATCCACGCAATCGAAGTGATGCCGGATCACGTCCACCTTTTCGTGGAGGCCGATCCGACCCTCTGCGTCGCCGAGATCGTCAACCGCTTCAAGGGCAGAACCAGCCGCCTTTTGCGTGAGGAATTTCCTTCCCTCCGGTCGCGGTTGCCGACCCTTTGGAGCCGCAGTTACTTCGCGGCGTCGGTCGGGGCTGTGTCCGAGGCGACGATCCGGCGCTACATCGAAGCGCAGAAGGGCGTCTGAATGCGCCTCTCGTTCAAGCATCGTCTTTATCCGAACCGGGCGCAGACGGATGCGCTCACGGGGATGCTGGGGGCTTTCTGCGACCTCTACAACGCCGCCTTGCAGCAGCGCATTGAAGCCTATCGCCGCCGGGGCACCAGCCTCCGTTACGGCAATCAAGCCAGCGAATTGAAGGCCGTCCGCACCGAGGATGAACGGCTGGCCCGGTTCAGCTTCTCCGCTGAACAGCAGGTGTTGCGCAGGCTGGACAAGGCATTCGCCGCCTTCTTCCGCCGTCTCAAGACCACAGCCAAGGCCGGGTTCCCCCGCTTCCAGCCCAAGAGCCGGTTCGACAGCGCCGAGTTCCGGGTGGGCGACGGCCTGACAATCCGCAAGACCAAGCGTCTTGGCATCGTCGGTATCCCCGGCGAGATCAAGGTGAAGTGGCATCGCGACCTGCCCCCGGAAGCGAAAGTTGGCGCGGCGGTGGTCAGCCGGTCTTGTGGCAAGTGGTATATCTGCTTCCAGATCGAGTTGCCTGATGCCGCGTCCACCGAAAGATCGATTAAGGCAGTCGGTATCGACGTCGGGCTGACCAGCCTCATGGCACTTTCCACCGGAGAGACGGTACCGACGCCGCAGTGGACGGCCAAAGCCGCCAAGGCACTTCGCCGCGCACAGCGGTCGGTCGCCCGCAAGAAGCGCCACAGCAGGCGGCAGCGTAAGGCGAAGCTGCGGGTTGCCCGGCTGCACGCCCGCGTTGCCAACCAACGCCGGGACTTCTCGCATAAGCTCTCGCGGTCGCTGGTGGGCCGCTTCACGCACATCGCGTTCGAAAATCTGAATGTGGCCGGGATGGCGAGGGGAATGCTCGCCAAATCGGTTCACAACGCCGCGTGGTCTCAACTCGTTCAGCACGTCACCTACAAAGCTGCAAACGCTGGTGGCGTCGTCGTGCTGGTCGACCCTCGCGGAACCTCGCAGACCTGCCCGGACTGCGGCACGACCAAGCCGAAGAAACTCTCGGTGAGAATGCATCACTGCGACTGCGGGTGCTCTCTCGACCGGGACGTGGCGGCGGCGCGCATCGTGCTCCAACGGGCGAATTTCCCGCATGGAACGTGCGGTCAGGGGCGAAGCGAGCCGGTTGCGGCCTAGCTTCCCTGAGAAGCCGCCTGCTTTAGCTGGCGGAGTGTTCACGGCACCGGGGCGGCGTCTATCGGCTTCCTAGGCGCGATTTTTGCGCCACTGCGTGCTATCACCCTGCATCACGCAATCGTTATTAAATTTTCGTTGACAGACAGGCCGCGCATGGGTAGGGTGCGTTCACCGGCAGGGGGCCGGGAAACATAGGAGGATGACATGAGGAAAGCGTTTGATCTGACTAATGCCCTGATCGCGGCAGCGCACGAGGGGAAAACTATCTCCGTGCGTAAGCTGCTGAGGGAAGGCGCCGCGCCCTGGGGAGCCAACAGCGCCGCTCTGATCTGCGCAGCAGCCGCCGGCCATCTCTCAACCGTCCGAGTCCTGGTCGCCGCCGGCGCGTCTGTGAACGCGCTCGACGATCACGCAGTGGAATTGGCCGCGAAATACGGGCATCCTGATGTGGTGATGGCCCTCCTCGTGGCCGGCGCCTCGATAGATGCGGCAAAGGAAGGGGCGCGCATCGCTCCCGTCCCCACCCCAGAGGTCGCTCACGTGATTTCTCAATTCGGCCAGTCAACGGGAGCGTGGCTGACCTCTGCCGTGTGACTGAGCGCCGCGCGTCGATGCGCCCAACAGCCCCGTCACGCCGCCGCGTGGCGGGGTTAGCACGTGACCTCGCCGCCCGCCGCGCCATTGCACCCGCCCCACCGCCGCGCTATCATCCCGCCCGCACGGCTCCCGCAGGGTCTCAAGCCCTGGCCGCACCCGGCGCAGACCACCAGTTGTCGCAGACCCCTGGTCTCCGGCTCAAAATCCCAGACTAAAAAAACATAACAAAATCAGCGTTGTGACAAAAGGCCCCCCGATCCCGGGCGATTTGTCCCGCGTTTGTCCCACCATTTGTCACGGCTAAGTGTCTGATATCACTCAACATTTCCCCGCTGGGACAAATGGGACAGCTTTCCAGAAAAATGCTCTCACATGCGCGCGCACCCGCGCGTACGTGTGCGCATGCGCGTAAGAACATATATATATATAATTTGTCCCATTTATTTATTATTATAGGGATACCCAACATTACATCAATGACTTAGCGGAAATTCGTTGCGGGACAGCAATGGGACAAACCATGCTAACGCATTGATAGCGCTTGGGACATTTTGTGGGACAGGATTTTCATTGCGGGACAGGTTTGCCGCAGACAGCGCCTCGGCGCCCGCTACACACGCCGCCCGCAGCGTGCTACGGTCAGCCTATGAGCGCCGCAAAATCAGATAAGCCATCAGAAAAGCTTCCCCCAGACGCCGCCTACATCATCCCAAGCCACGGCCACGGGCGCCTCATGCCAGCCCGCAAAGGCGAGGTCAGAAACCCAAACGGCCTCTCAGGACGCTACGGCGAGGTGGTCCGCCTCGCTCGCCAAGCCGCCCCCGAGGTCATGCAGGCCCTCATCGAAATCGCACTCGACCGCAACCAGGACAGCCGCGCCCGCATCGTCGCCATGCAGGAAATCCTCGGACGCGCCTTCGGTCGCATCAAAACCGAAGTCAGCCTAGGCGAAGCCCAGCCCGTCACCCTCGATGCCTCGCAGCTCACCGATCGCGAGCTGGAAATCCTCCACAAACTGGCCACCACCAAGCAAGCCGACGAGTAGCGCCACTCGCCGTCCCACCACCGCGCTCACCACCGCGCTCGCTCTCACCACCCGCCGCGCCGCGCTGCCGTCCGATTGCACTTTTTGCAACCGACATTGCACTTTTTGCAAAACCGATTGCACTTTTTGCAAGACGCATTGCAATTTGTGCAAAAAGGCGGGGTTTCCGCCTCCCTTGGCGCCTCCGCTAGGCTGCGCCCGCGTATTAAAATGCACGGCCCGCGTATTATAATGCACGTCGCCGGCGCGCGGTGCCGGATGCGGCAGTGGTGGCGTGCCGGCGCGCTCTGCCGGTGGCCGTCACCGCGCTTAGCCCTCTGACGTGCGGACACCAGACGGACACTAGCCGCCGCCCTCGGTGCTAGAGATGCTGCAACACACTGACATCATTCGCCTTTTATGGATCAATTGGGGTGACGGACACCTGATTAGTAATCAGTGGGCAGACTGCCGCACTGCGCTCCTCTGCCCATTGATATGCGCGAGCACCCTCGAGCTTAGCGATTCGTCTGGTTGGTAAATCGCTTTTGCCGCGTCGCGAGCCACGCAGCCACGTCGGATGGCAGATAGCGGATTTGCCCGACGAGCTTGAAGAACTTCGGCCCCTCGCCCCGCGCCCGCCATCGCTCGAGGCACCGAACGGTAACGCCCAGCATATCCGCCACCTGGCGCTGCTTGAGAAATTTGGCCGGCTCTTGTTGCATAGGTCTCTCTCCTTGGTTTGGAGGTGGTATGCTGCCACGGCCGCGCGCATCTATCGGTTAGGCTTTGCGAGGTGACAGGCGCCGCATGGAGCAACCCCCAGGCCGTTCGCCGCTCGCGACCTCACCTCACCGAGGCCGTCATAACCCATTGATAACTCAAGCGTTGTTACACTATCGCCAATAGTGTATCACGATCGGCAGGAATATGGCCGCATAGCTGGCCTTCTGAGGGGTGTGTGCGGTGATAGTGATACACTTCTCGCGGTAAGTGTCACACCAGCGCAAACCTGATGCCAGCGCGAGGGGTGGATTATTTCCGCCGGCGCGCTCGCCGCCTGTCCACCTGCCGCGCTTGCTCGTCGCCTCGCTGTCTCGCCATCGCCGAGCGGGGGCGAGCAACAGCCACGCCGGCACCGCCCCGGCCGCATCGGGTGCAGCCTAGCGCCGCCAGCCACTGGCTACGGATCGGCTGCATCTGATCTGGCCCTGGAAATGGGACCAGGGACGTAGTTGGAAAAGCACCGTTCGGTCGTGATAGACGGATCGGATGATGACGACGAAGACGAGACGGAAGATTGATGCGGCGATGGCGGCTAGCTTGGACGGCCCTACCGCTTCGACCACATCTCTACAGTCACAACAGCAGCAAAAGCAGCAAAAAGCAGCTTGATTTTCATGGATGTAAGAACGGCGCTACTTCCAACCTAATTCCTTAGGCCCTGGCCCTCATCACAGGTCAAGCTCAATCGACCGGGGGGGTGGCTATGCCGGGGGGACTTTTTCACCGATGACGATATCTCTCTCTCAGACACCTCCATCCACCTACTGCCCGTTGACATGCGGACGATTGCACTACATAATAGGTTATCGGCGGCGGTGGTAGAGGTCTGACGAGGTTTACGAGCTAGCGGGGCCGGGGGGGATGGTCGGATGCGGTTTACTGTTGGGTGGGGATTTTAGTGACAGATGCGAAAGAGGACGTTTCAGGTTCGGGTGAGTGCGGAGGAGTTGGGGATGTTTCGGGAGGCGGCGAGGGGTGTGGGTTTGCCGTTGTCTGGGTGGGTGAGGGAGCGGCTTTTGTGGTGTGTGAGGGGTGGTGATGTCGAAGCGTGGGCAAGGGCGCGAGGGGGTATTGCGGAGGCTAGGGGTGGGGGAGCGGATGGAGGTTCCGAGGGGGGAGCATCGGCGGTGGGACGAGGCGAAGTCGAGGGTGGCGAGGAAGACGGGTCGTAGGTTTCATTCGCGTGCTGAGGGGGATCGGGCGTGGGTGTGGAGGGTGGTGTGATGGGTGCGGTGTGGATGGTGGTGTGATGTGGCGGGTGGTGTGATGGCGCCGGGGTTTTTGAGGTTTGTGGCGGGTGTGTTGTGGCGGGTTGGGGTTTTGGCGTGGTGTGCGGGTGCGTTGGATGGGGTGGGTGAGGGTGGCACGGGTGGGGTGTTGGCTGGGACTGCGGTGTGTCTCGTGTGTGTGATGTCGGCGAGATATCTGCGGTATGTGAGTGGGCTGGAGGTGAGGCCGTGGATGTGCGGGAACGAGTTCACGGCGTGGCGGATTGGTCGGGTGAGGATGGACGTGGGCGATGAGTAGAGGCGCGTGGGCGCTGGGAGCGTAGCGGCGTGGTCCGCGGGAAAGGGGTATGTGTCATGTTCAAGGGGTTTGCTGGGTTGGCGTTGGTTGTGGCTTTGAGTGGGTGTTCTGGGCTGGGGTCAAGGTGGGCGCAGACGTGCCAGAGTTGGGGTTTGGAGTATGGGACGCCGGACTATGCGAATTGCATGGCGTCGCAGCAGGCGCGGTTTGACCGGAACATGCAGGATAGTTTGCACAATCTTGGGACGGCAGGGATGATGATGTCGCAACCGTCTTTGGTTCCTGGTGGGCCGATGGTTCCTGGGGCTGGGTGGTGACGTTGCGCGTTGTGCGCGGTGTGGGGATGGAGGGTGGGATGTATTTGATTCGGATCAAGTTCAAGGGTGAGTCGTGGGCGGATGGGTTGGTTTTGGTGTATGACGACCGGAAGGAGTGGGAGAAGTCGGTTCGGGCGGTGACGAAGGGGATTTTGGACGGGGCGCCGACGTTGGATATGAAGGACACGCAGGGGCACATGGCTTTGATTGACAGGGATGGGGTTCAGAGCGTGGTGTTTGTGGACTTTGAGGAGGAGATTGGGGGAGCGGAGCGGACGGCGCGGTTCAAGGCTGGGAGGGATGCACGTGGGTTGGTTGCTGAGGCGGTGAGGCCGGAGGCGCCGGTGTCGCAGCGGAGGAATTGATTGGCGCGAGACTTTGAGGATGCGGCGGTTTACATAGCCGGGATGTCGCCGGAGGCGTTGGTTCGTGTGGCGGTTCGCGAGAAGTGTGCGCGGAGTTTGCATTACTTTGTCAAGGAGTTCTGGCACACGGTTGAGCCGACGGCGAAGTTCGTTGACGGCTGGTGGTTGCATGCGTTGTGCGCGCACTTGGAGGCGCTGGCGGATGGGCGGCTGACGCGATTGATTATCAACTGCCCGCCGGGGTTCTCGAAGTCGTTGGTTTCGTCGGTGTTTTTCCCGGCGTGGTTGTGGGGGCCGCGTGGCAAGCCATCGACGAGGATCATCAATGCGTCCTATTCGCAGGGGCTTACCGAGCGCGACAACGTGAGGTTTTTGCAAGTGCTCACGAGCCCGTTGTATCGGGAGATGTGGGGGGACCAGTTTACGGTGAGCGAGAGCCGGATCAAGTGCTCAAACAGCCGGACCGGGTGGAAGTTCGCGACGTCGATTGGCGGCATTGGGACTGGCGAACGTGGTGATCTGCTGATTATTGACGACCCGAACAACATCATGGACGTGGAGTCTGAGGCGGTTCGGGGTGCGGCGAAGCGGTGGTTGCTGGAGGTCATGCCGACGCGCCTGAACAACGCGAGCAAGAGCGCGATTTTGGTGATTCAGCAGAGGGCGCATGAGGAGGACGCGACGGGGGTTTTGCTTGAGTCGGAGCGGACGGAGTGGTGTCACTTCTGCGTGCCGATGAGGTATGATCCGCAGCGTCACTGCCGCACGTCGATTGGGTGGGAAGACCCTCGGACGGAGGAGGGGGAGCTTGCGTGGCCGGAGCGGTTTCCGTTGGCGGTGGTGGAGCGGGATGAGGAGATGCTGGGACCGTATGGCACCAGCGGGCAGTTCCAGCAGTTGCCGACGCCGCGGGGTGGGGGGATCATCCCGGTTGAGTTGTGGCAGCTTTGGCCGCCGGAGGATGACGGGAGCGGGGAGGGTTGGGAGACGAAGCGGGGGGCGGATGGGGTGCCGATTGTGGATCAGTATGGGCGTCCGATTAGGGTGATGGTTTACCCGGACTTCGTTTATACGTTGGTTTCGTGCGACACGGCGATGACCGAGAAGGAGGAGAACGACTGGTCGGCCTGCACGGTGTGGGGGATTTTCGAGGACAAGGGCGGCAATTTGCGGGTGATGTTGGTTGAGGCGTGGCGGGCGCGGGATAAGTTGCATGCGATCGTGCGGCGGCTGATTGAGACCTGCAAACGGCGGCAAGCGGAGATTCTGCTGATCGAGGACAAGGCGAACGGCCACGCGGTCGCGGACGAGGTAAAGCGCCTGATGGCGGATGGCGAATTCACGGTTCGGCTATGGAACGGGAAGATGCAGGACAAGGCGGCGCGCTTGCAAGCGGTTGAGCCTTTGTTTTTTGGTGGAATCGTGTATGCTCCGGCGCGGCGCTGGGCGCGGATGGTGATAGACGAGGTTGCGGCGGTCCCGAAGGGGAAGAGCGACGACCTCGCTGACACGGTATCCCAGGCGCTCCTGTATTTGCGGAGGGTTGGGATGGCGCGCCTGACGACCGAGAAATCCGAGGCTGCCCGTGGGTATGTTTCTGAGCAAAATCAGGTGCGGGTGGCGGAAAGGTATGGCCTTGCGTAATTGCGGCAATCGTCGGTGAGCGAGATTTTGACATCTGCGGGCTATCAGGCCCGCGATGGCACCGGCATGGGCGAGATGCCGGTTACGCCCGAGGCGCCTTTTACTTCGGTTCCGATGGAGGTTTCGATCGACGATGATGGCGGCGTTACCGTATCGCCGCTGCTGCCGCAAGCATCACGCGCGGCTTCGGACGACTTCGACCGGAACCTGGCGCATGAGATGGATGAGGGGTTGCTCTCGGCGCTGGGAGGAGATCTGATCCAAGGCATCGAGGCCGACCTCGAAAGCCGGCGCGAGTGGATCGACAACTGGACGAAGGGGATGCCGCTCCTTGGGACCAAGATCGAGGAGATGAGCGGCACCAAGACGAACAAGCGTAACATCTCGTCGTTGGTGCATCCTTTGCTGTTGGAGGCGATCGTCAAGGCGCAAGGTGCGGCGCGGGCGGAGCTTCTGCCGGCGGCGGGCCCGGTCAAGGTGAGGCTGCGAGGAAATAATACCGAGGCGCAAGACGATCTCGCGCAATCCCTAGAAAACGATATGAATAATTACCTAACGACGGTTGCGCGGGAGTATTACCCGGACACCGATCGCGGGTTGTTCTCTTTATTCTATGGCGGCAACTGGTTTCGTAAGGTCTATATGTGTCCGTTGCGGCGCAGGCCGGTTTGCGAGTCTATCGATGTGTCGGATTTGATTGTCTCGCAGGACGCGGTTGACATAGACAATGCTATGAGGGTGACGCACAGGGCGATGATTTCGCCGACGCTGATGCGGCGCATGCAGATATTTGGGGATTGGCTGGACATTACGCTGGGGACGCCGACGCCGGACGAGACGGAGTCAGGGCGGGCGAAGCGCGAGCTGACCGGCGAGCGGAACATGTCGCTGCGGCCCGAGGATCAATCGTTCACGATCTACGAGACGACGACCGACATTGACCCTGAGGAGCTTGGGTTCAACGAGCCCGATGCGCCGCCTGGGCTGCCGCTGCCGTATGTGGTCACGATCGAGAAGGATAGCCGGTCGGTTCTTTGCATCCGGCGCGGCTGGCGGCAGGGCGATGATAGGTTCGTCCGGCGGCAGCGGTTCGTTCATTATGGGATGGTGCCGAGCTTTGGGTTCCTGTGCCTTGGCTATGTCCACCTACTCGGGAACAGCACGCGCGCTCTGACGGCGGCGTGGCGGCTGTTGTGCGATGCGGGGATGTTCTCGAATTTTCCCGGTGGCGTGAAGTTGCGAGGGACTCGAACATCGACGAACGAGGTCGCGCCGACGCCGGGCGAGTGGGTGGATGTCGATGGGCAGGGGGTGGATGATCTTCGGAAGATCATGATGCCGATGCCCTACAAAGACCCCTCGATGGTGTTCGTGGAGTTCATGGCCCAGGTCGCGCAGGCGGCGAAGGAGATGGGCGGCACGGTGAACCTCGCGACCGGCGAGGGGAGGACGAACATTCCGGTTGGCACAATGATGGCGATGGTTGAGCAGGCGACCCAGGTGGGGGCGATCGTCCACAAGCGGTTGCACACCAGCCAGGCGCGTGAGTTCGAGCTTTTGAAGGAAGTCATCGCGGAGAACCCGGACGCCTTGGCGGCGGCGATCCCGCGGCCTGACCTGCGTTGGCGCGGGAAGCTGGAGTTCGATGACATCGACCTGATCCCGGCAAGTGACCCGAACGTGCCAAGCCAGACCCACCGCGTCATGCTTGCGACGGCGCTGGTGCAGATCGCGGCGGAGAACCCGGACATCTATGACAAGCTGGCGGTCCATGAGCGGGCGTGGCGGACGGTTGGCGTGAACGACACGAAGGCGTTTCTTCATCCGCAGCCACCGCCAGGGCCGCAACAGCCTGATCCAGCTGCCGCGATGGCTTCGCAGGCGCAGCAGATCAAGGCGCAGGCCGACCTGCTCAAGGCCCAGACCGATGCGGCGGACAGCCGGCGCAAAGCGGCGACAGAGGCGGTTGAGACGCACGCCAAGATGCAGAAGGCGCAGACCGACCAGCAAACGGCGGCGGCGCAAGCGGCGGCGAAGGAGCGGTTGGCGTTCATTGAGCAGGAGACCGAGCGTATGCGCTTGCAGTCGGAGATGACGAGAGCGCAGGCGCAAGCCGCGGCGGCCGCGGCGAAGACGATGGGGCCGCCCTCACCCCAGCCAGGAGTCATCTGATGCACATCGACCGAACCAAGCGCGGCAAGGACATGCTGGAGAAGTGCGGCTACGCCCGAGGCGGCTTGGCCCGTCACCCTGACGCGGCGCAAGACAAGGCGCTCATCGGCGAGATGATCCATAAGGCCGAGCGCGAGAAGGGCGAGAAACCGACGAAGTTCGCGCGAGGCGGCGCCCCGCGGAACAAGGCCGGTCGGCATGTGACCAATGTCATCATTGCGCCGCAGGGGCCGCGTGTGGCGCCTCCTGCCGCCGGGGCGCCTATTGTGCCGCGCGCGCCGGCTGCGCCGCCGGCGATGGCCGCGCCTCCCATGCGTGGCGGTGCGCCGATGGCACCTCCGATGCGGCGCGGCGGTCGGGCGCGTGGATGCTGAAACGGGAAGACATAACGACCTACGCCGACGCCCATCCAGGGTTCTGGGGAGCGTTGGCGCGCCGTCTGGTGGACAAATACAACGAAGAGGCGGTTTCGATTCTGAAGGTTCCGCCAGACACGCTGCAACGGCATCATTACCGGCTGGGGTTCCTGCATGGGCTCCAGTGGATCATCGACGAAGCTGAAAACATGGGGCGCGAGGCCGACCGTCCTGCGTCGAACGAGAGAGAGGACGAATAAGCGATGGCGACGCCATTGATTGCGATTCACGATGTTGATCCGAAACAGGCGATTTTTGATCTGGTTTCGGATTCGGTAAAGAAGCTCAAGGTCATGGGCTCCCGCGTCCTAGTCTCGGTTTACGTCAGACCGCAGGAGATCAAGCTGGGGAACTCAAAGCTCTTGCTGCCGGACGTGGTGCGCGACGAGGACCGCTATCAGGGGAAGGTCGGCCTTGTCTTGGCGCTCGGACCTCTGGCGTTCCAAGAGGACTCGACGCACAGGTTCGGCGACCGTATCCCTGCGGTTGGTGATTGGGTGCAGTTTCGTGTTCCCGAATCGTTCCCATTCGAGCTTTTGACCTCGGACGGGAAATCGGAGAAGTCGCGCGCGCGCTACATCGAGGACGTGGACATCTGGGCGATCCTGGATGATCCCGATATCGTCTATTGAGGCCGCCATGGCGTTATCTCTCAAACAGCATATCGAGGCTTGCGCGCGCCACGGCATGAACGGCGTAACGGCGGGATCGCACCCGCACAGCGCGGCCTATGCGGCATTGGTGGCGGACCTCAAGGCGGATGCTACCTTGAGAGCCAGAGCGCAGGCCGAGATTGACGCGATGGACCCGCGCGTCCTGATGAAAAGTCATGTGGCGCGGTGGACGAAAGCGTTGCTTGAAAACGCATTGCAAGGAGTGCCGCTGACATGAGCGGATCACAAGACGGCGAATTTGTTGTCGAGTTCGAGGACGACCCGGAAGGCGCGCCGCCGGCAGCGGCACCCAAGGGCGAGCGGGAGCCGGAACAGCCGGAGCCGGTATCGCAAGAGGATTTGCGGGCGCTTTTGGAGCGCGGCAAGAAGCAACTGGAGTCCGAACGCGAGGCCCGAGACCGGGCCGAGGCCCGCGCCGCGGAGCTGGAACGCGCCGCGCAAGAAGCCCAGGGCGCGCTCCGAACCCAAACTGGCGCGCGCTACCAGGCCGAGGAGTCGGCGATCGACGTTGCCATCTCGGCTGCCGAGCGGGAAGCGGACGCGCTGGTTGCCCAGATCGGCCAGCTTCAGGCCGAGGGCAATTTCGCTGAGGCGGCAAAGATGCAGCGTGCCTTGGCGCGGGCGGAAGCCAATGCGGCGGCGCTTGCGGAAAGAAAGGCGTCCTTGGCGACGGCTCGGCTATCGGCGACGACAGAGACGCCGCCCGCGCAAGCGCCCAGGCAGGACGCGCAGCCCCAGATAGACCTGACGCGCTACAGCGTCCCGCAGCGGAAATGGATCAGGGAGCACCCTGAATATCTCGAAGACGAAAAGCTGCGAACCAGGCTGGCCGGCGCGCACTTTCTGGCGGTATCCGAGGGGTGCGAGATCGACAGCCCCGAGTATTTCGCCGTGCTGGAAAACGCCTATGAGAAGCACTTCTCTGGCGCCTCCTCAGGCGCAGCAAGGCAAGCGCAGACCGAACCCCCAACCGCCAGACAAGGAGCCCCGGCAATGCCCGTGACCCGCCGCGCGCCCGACGCATCGCCGCCGGCGCGCAATGTAATCCGCCTGACCCCCGACGAACGCGAACACGCGGATATCACGATGGCGGATGTTCCCGAGCAAGACTATCGGGACGAGAAGGGCAACCTCGTGCCTGGCCGCTATCGCCAGTATTACGAGAACAAGCAACGGCTTATCAGACAGGGACGGCTCCCTGGGAGGGTTGCGTAATGAGCGACGATGTGAACAAGGCGCGCGGGGCTCAGAGAAGCGAACAGCGCATGATCCAGCGCACGCCCAGCGGCAGGCTAAAGCTGCAAACCTCCGAGAACATGTATGCGCTTGATCTGTCCAAGAAGCCGCCGGACATGGATTACAACTGGAAGGCCGAGACGGTCAACGGCCAAGAAAACACCCAGAACCTCATCAACTATGAGGCGAACGGATGGACGCCGGTGCCGGCGAGCCGACACCCCGAGCGGGCGGGGCGGCGGGCGAAGGCCGACGATGTAATCCGGGTTGGCGGTCAAATCCTGATGGAGAGACCGAAGGAGATCAGCGAGGAGTCCAAGGATATCGAGCGACATAGGGCCAACCAGCAGGTGCAATCGCAGGTGCAGAAGATTCGTGGCGCTGGGATCGGTCGCGGCATCCAGACCACCTATGAGAGACTTGGGCCGGTCCAGGAGGACTAAACCGCGAACGATCCTCTTGCGTCATAGTTTGATACGTGCTTATTATGCCGCGCTTCGGTCAGATGAATCGAAGCGCGGCTTTTCTTTAAGCCGATCGGGGCTGATGGCTCCACGTTCCGCCAGCGGTGATCGCGGCGGCCCACTTACCGGCTGATGGCTGGGAAAGAGGCGACGGTGCTTACGCACCGCCAACGCGGAGAGTTTCATGGCGAACATCCTCGCCCCCGGCGGTTTCAGCAATTCGAGATTGCTGAAAGGCAGCGCGCCCAACTACGCGACGCGCGACGCCTATATCGCGTATAACTACGGGACCAAGATCGCTTACGGCGATCCCGTGTTTCTCAACTCGTCCGGCAACATTCAGCTTTATGTCAAGGGCGGGACGACGATTCACGGTATTTTCCGTGGTTGCAATTACCTCGACCCGTCCAGCCGGCGTGTCCAATGGTATAATTCTTGGATGGCGCCGGGCGGCGTTGCTTCGACCACGGTCGTCGAGGCCAAAGTCGATCTTGACCCCGACATGGTGTTCATCTGCCAAGTCTCCGGCGGTCCGGTGACGCAGGCGGATGTGGGTCTCAACATCGACATTCTCGCCAATTCCAGCGGCAACCCGACCTATGCCGGCATGAGCGTGTGCGCGCTTGACGCCACCACGATCGCCAGCACGGCCACCCTGCCGTTCCGCATCGTCGGTCTTGTCGGCGAGCCGGGGTTCGTCGTGGGCTACAACCCGGCGGCGGCAAACAATCTGGTCCAAGTCGTGATGAATACCAGCGACATCACCACGCGAACCGGCCAGTCGTAAGGAGCAAGCCCGATGGCTATTAACAGAAGTCAACTCCCGGCCCTGCTCCTTCCTGGCTTGGCAGGGTTGGAATGGAAATACCCGCTTCTCCCGACGCGCTACAAGGAGTTCATGGCGGTCGGCACGTCGAAAATGGCCCTGGAACGCTACGTCGAAATGGCGCCGACCGGCCTCGCCCAACTCAAGGCGGAAGGTGGCGCGACGGTATTCGACAACACGCCCGGCGAGCGGTTCACCTACAACATCGAGCATCGATCGATCGGCCTTGGCTTCGCGATCACCCGTGAGGCGCTAGACGACAATCTCTACAAGGACAGCTTCAATCCGCAGGCGATGGGGCTTTTGCAGAGCTTCAACCAGACGCGAGAGATCTTCGCCGCGAACGTCCTTAATACGGCGCAGACCTACAACTCGTTGATCGGCGCCGACGGCGTCCCGCTCTGCGCGACCAACCATCCGATCGACAACGGCTCCTACGCCAACACGTTTGAGGTTCCGCTTGACCTGAACGAGTCGGCCATCGAAGCGACGCTGACGGCGATCCGCCTGCTGCCCGACCAGAAGGGCATCATCCAGCATTTCCGCGGTCGCAAGCTGATCGTGCCGGCGGCGCTGGAGTGGACTGCCGATCGCCTGTTGCGCTCGCAATATCGCACTGGCACGGCGGACAACGACATCTCGGCGATCTACGGGCGCGCTCTCCCCGAGGGCTATGCGGTTAACGAGTTCTTGACGAGCCCGTATGCGTGGTTCGTTCTGAGCGAGGTTCAGGGCTTGGTGTTCCTCCAGCGTATCCCGTTCGAGATCAACCTCGACGTGGACACCACCACGCAGAACCTGCTGGTCGTCGGTTACGAGCGGTATGGCGTAGGCTACAAGAACCCGCGCGCTGTCTTTGGAAACTTCCCCACCGCGTAACGGAGAGACCACATGATCACGACCTTTGTCGGTCCTGTCGCGGTCTCTCGGGACAGCCCGCAATACATCATCCCGCCTTTCTCGCGGCGCGGCAACAACCCGGACCTTGGCTATTCGGTGTTCGATCTTGGCGTAGCGCCGATCGATCCTCGTGCCGGCCTCAAGCGCGATGTGGCGCCGGGATCGACATGGGCGGTCGGGATTGCGCCGGTCAGCGAGATGATGCTGGTCGATGCCGTCCCCTCGGCGATCGCGACCGCCAACATCGCCGCCGCCCAGGCGACGACATCCGGCACGGCGATGACCCTGGTATCGTCCTCCGGCGCCGGCATCACGGTGACGACCGCCGCGCAGACGATCCTTGCCACCGGCGCAGTCGTGCCTGCCGGGGCGCTGGCGCTCGACGGCGCGCCTGGGGTTCTGTTCCAAGGCCCGAACAACAGCGTGGCGATGCCGGACCCGCGCACGATGCTGGCGCGGGCAATCTCGATCACGGGCTCGACCTCGGCGCCGGGCGGCGTGTTCAACGTCTCGGGCTATGACCTCTATGGGCTGCCGCAGACCGAAGCCATCACCGTCGCCGCCGGGGCCGTCACGCAGAATGGCACCAAGGCGTTCAAGTTCATCGCTTCGGTGACGCCGGAAGTGACCAGCGCCGAAACCTACTCGGTCGGGACCACGGACATCTACGAGTTCCCGGTTGCGGTCTATGAGTGGGGATATGCGCGGGTTGTCTGGGCTGGGACGCTTGAAACGTCGTCGTCCGGCTTCACCGCCGCCGACACTACCAGCCCCGCCACGGCGGCATCCGGCAGCGTCCGCGGCACCTATGCTCTGCCGAGCGCGTCCAACGGCACGAACCGGCTGCATCTGTTCGCTTCGATCGCGGTCTATAACGCCGCGAACGCCAACGGCACCGCCAGCGTTTTCGGCGTGGTGCCCGCCTGAGTAGCGCGTTATGCGCCCCGTCATCTTCACCAAGCAACTCGCGGCAGCGGTTTCCGCTGGCCTGGCGGCGTCGCAGTCGCTCGCCGCAGCGGGCGATCTGGCGCTCAATGGATCGCTGGTGGTCGATGGCGTCGGAACGCTCGACACGCAACGCCGGGTAATCATCACCTCTGCGGGGAACGACAGCGGTATCACATGGACAGTCAAGGGCACCAACCAATCCGGCGCGCCGATCACTGACTCGTTCGCCGGGGGGGATATCGCCGCAGCGCAGAGCAACCTCGATTTCCTGACGGTGACTTCGATCTATGGCTCCGGCGCGACGGCCAGCACGGTGACGGCAGGGACGAGCGGCACCGGCTCATCCGAGTGGCGGATGCCGAGCGCCTACGTGACGCCGTTCATTCTTGATATCGAGACGTTTCCGGAATCGGGCTTGACCTACAACGTCGAATACACGTTGGATAATTTCTACGGGGCGCCGAACCAGGCAGATTCCCCGATGGGTCACTACACAGATCCGCCAAATGTGGTTGCCGCGCTGTCTGCCGCGACGACCCAAAAGAGCACCCAACTCACGTATCCGGTGCGTGGGTGGCGTGTGACGATCACCGCCGGAACGTCGCCCCTGCTGGTGGAAGCCTTGCAGGGCGGCATCATCCAATAATGGAGCGACCAATGGCCCACGAGAAACACGAAGGCGGTCGGCGCAAGCATCGCGGACGCGGCGGGTCTGCCGAGCATGACCGCAACCCGAAGATGAACATGTATAACGCGCACGGGTCGCCAGCCGAGAAAGCTGCGATGGACACCAAGGACGATGGGTTCCGGCGCGGCGGCCATGTCAAAAAGCGCAAGCGCGGCGGCCATGTGACGGGCGAGCATGAGCGCAAGCATCTCGGCAAGCCGGAGCGCAAGCGCGGCGGCCATGTCGCGCGTGAGCACGAGCGCCGCGGCGAGGAGCACTATGTCGAGCGCGAGGCCGAGGATCGGCGCGATGAGCGGCGCGGCGAGGAACATCGCGTCGAACGCAAGCGTGGTGGTGGCGTGCCCAAACGGGCACGGGGAGGCTCGCCCTATTCGAGCGCGCATTCTCTCTCCGGCCCTGGCGACAAAGGCGCGCAGGGGCATGAGGACGAGGGCGTGCCGAAGGAGGTGCCCTGACCACGCTCGGAGAGCGCGCGGCGGTGCGGCGCCTGACCATTGGATCGGCTCGGCGATAAAGCACCCCGGCGCGCTGCATCGTGAGCTTGGTGTCCCCGAGGGTGAGAAGATACCCGAGCGCAAACTTGAGAAGGCCGCGCACTCGTCGAACCCGAAGCTGAGACGTCAGGCGGCGCTGGCGAAGACGCTCAAGGGATTTCATCACGGCTAACGCGCCGCGCGACATAGGAGCAAAGCGTGTTTCCTCGCATCCTCGTCACCAACGGCGGCCCGCACGAACCGGAAAGCTGGGCCGTCGCGACTGCCGACATGATCTTCGACACCGACGGCCTCCAGGACGGCGCGCGCCGCATCGCCGCCCTGGAGGTCAAGGCGCGTCTGGCGAAGGCTTTGACTGCTCATCATGCCAAGGTGCGCGATGACGAGCGCGCGGCGCTTAAGTCCATCTCTGAGCAAAGACTGACCGCGCCGCATATGGTGGAAGCCTACCTTGACGCCGCCATCGCCGACATCGTGCAGGCGGCGCAGGGCTCCCCGTGGGAGGGCCATTGGAGCAAGCCGGAGACACGCGAGGCCGCAAAAGAGGTCCTTCGGGACCACTTCATAACGGCGCAGCATGTCGAACGCTTGTGGTATTCCGATCCCAGCCCGAGGGCGCAAGAGCATCGCAACCGGGTGTTCGCCGGTGCGCGGCCATCAAGCGTCTATTGGCAATCGTTCCAGGGGGCGCGCTAGATGGCAACCACAA
>JAEHJW020006843.1_pt1 | contig 18462 bp, 17 predicted proteins | sample 9271431 | NCBI WGS metagenome assembly JAEHJW02 | reverse complement strand
ATGGTTAACGAACTCACGGAAGTGATGAGGATTTGCGATGCTGATCCGCAAGAATTCATCCAGAACTGCTTATCAATTAAAACCAAGAATCAGCAAACTGTTCTTTTACACCTGAATACCGCTCAATCCATGATCTATAACCGGATCAAGAAACTGCGAGCACTGGGTAAACCAATAAGAATGCTTATCCTCAAAGCCAGACAGGAGGGAGTCTCAACACTGTGCGAAGGACTGATATTCGAAAGGACTGCACGGTTTGAGAACACCAACTCGCTGATCGTTGCCCACGAACCAGAGTCAACCGATGCAATCTTTGCCATGAGCAAGCTGTTCTACGACATGCTTCCCCTGTGGGCGAAGCCAATGCGCCGGTACGACAACAAAAAGCAGATGGTGTTCGAGAATCCAGAGGAAAAGACCAGAAGTGCAGACCCCGGACTGCGATCCCGAATGGTTATCGCAACCGCAGACAAAGTGAAAGTCGGTAGAGGTTTAACCCTCCACAACTTCCACGGCTCAGAGGTAGCCTTTTGGAAAAACGCCAAAGACCTGATGCTCTCGGTACTCCAAGCAATCCCGAACTTGCCAAACACCAGCGTATTCCTTGAGTCCACTGCCAATGGCTTCGGAGGCGACGGCGAATACTTCTACCGAACGGTGCAAGATGCACTGGCCGGTAAGAACGAATTTGAGCTTATATTCCTGCCGTGGCACCTGATGCCAGAGTACAGCACCGAATTCACCAGTGATAAAGAAAAGTTAAAGTTTTCCGAAACGCTGGACGAGTACGAAAAGGATCTCAAAGCTACCGCTAAACTGACCCTTGAACAGCTTAACTGGCGACGCTGGGCAATCCACAATCTCTGCGGCGGCGACGTCGACAAGTTCAAACAGGAATATCCGGCAACCATTGAGGAGGCGTTCGTTGCATCAAGCAAAGCAGTCATCCCGAAGCAGTATATCGAAGCCCAAACAAAGTTCACAAGGCCGCCAATACGAAAGCTCGATGACATCCTGATTTACGAGGAACCGAATCCAAGACACTTCTACAGTCTGGGTGCAGACCCAAGCGAAGGGATCGGACAAGATGACTCGGCGATCACGGTAATCGATAAGATGACCGGACGTGAAGTCGGAAGCTACGTGGGACAGATACAGCCTGACCTGTTTGCCAAGAAAATCAGACAGGCGGCAGAACTCTGGAACGATGCACTGGCCGTAATCGAAATAAACAATCACGGACTGGCGGTAATAAACGCTCTCAAAGCCGAATATGGAAATATCTACCAACGAACCATCTTCGACAAAGTCACTAACACCAAGAGAAAAGAACTGGGATGGAAAACGAGCCAAACCACCAAACCTCTCATGGTCGATGACTTCATTGCCGGACTGCGTGACGAGGAAATCGGACTCTCAAGCACGGCAACCGTAAGCCAGATGATGACCTTCGTACACACGAGTGAAAGCAACCGGTACGGCATGGGAGCGGAAACAGGACAAAAAGACGACTGCCTTATTTCGGCAATGCTCGCCTGGCAAGGACTGAAAGAACTGCCAAGCGCAATGCCAAAACAGACGAAAGGTCGATCAATAAAACTTTACTAATATGGCTGACACCAAAAAACTACAAAAATATAATACCGAGTACGATGAAGCGAAAAAGAACTTCATGTACTACTACAAGCCCGAATTTGACCGGGCGTACAAGCTGTTTGCGTCCTACAACGGCGATCGTGCCGTAGAACTGGAACAGACGACAGACGGTGAAGTGTGGCAATCCAACGTCTTCATCCCTCAAGTTTTTGCATATATCAAGACCTTTTTACAAAAGACCGTCGGCATTACCCCTGACTTCAAGCTCGAGGGCAAGAACAGCGAAGCGGTCAAAGACCTTGTCCTCTGGCTCTGGGAGATTGGCATGAGTGACGACCTAATCGACTACTTTTTGCAAGTCTTTATCTGCGGAACGACCATAGGCAAAGATTTTTTGAAAAAAGAATCCAAGAAAAAGAGACAGTCGGAAATAAACATCATCGACAAGATCAAGAAGCTGGTCTTCAAGACGGCAACGTCCAAGATCGTCTTCAGACCGGACTTTGACCCGGTGGACATTTACAACTTTTATCCGCACACGAGGATGAAAAAGATGTCCGATCCGTTCCCGGTATTCCACCGATACGTGCTGACGCTCGATGAAATGAAAGCCCAGTATCCTGACGTACCGGCAGGCACATGGAATCAGTTCGTGGACAAAGACGGTGAGGTTATAAAGTCCGGCGGTGATATCACCGACTACGCCTACGTACGAAAAGAAGTCCTGATCCAACTGCGAAAGAACATCCGAGAGACAACCAAAGCATCCACGCCGATCCAAGGCAACCCAAACAATCCGGTCCAACTGCCAACCCCAAGCGACAAGCTCTTTGAAGTCGTTGAGCGATGGACTGACGACACCTTCACCGTATTTCTGCCGATGGAAGGAACGCCGATAGAGATTAAAGACAGCGATAACCCCTACGATCACCAGTCAAAACCATATTCCCGAACCGGCTTCTTCCCACGACCATTCTCGTTCTACTGGCTCGGCATTCCAAAGCTTGTTGATCACCTGCAAGAGCTTTTGAACTCCGTAACCAACCAGAGAGTCGATGCAGTGACCATGAAAATACACAGCATGATTGCCGCCGCACCGGTGGCTCTCCCCGGATACAAGCAATCCAGCATCACGGTACGGCCACTTGGAATCTTATGGACGAACGACCCCAACTCAGTCAGAGAGCTGAAGTTCGGCGACGTGAATTCCTCGGCATTCATTGAACCCGATCACATCAAGGAGGCCATGAGAATCGCAGTCGGTATCGATGAGTACACGACTACTGCCGGTGCAGACCAAAAACAGACAGCAACTGTTGCCTCGTTCATGCGAGAAGCGACGCTCGAGGGAGTGAAGCTATTCCTGATCATGCTTCGCAATTCCTACGTGATGCATTTTGAACACTGGATCGGCATGATGAAGCAATTCTGGACGACCAAAGGCGTAATGCCCGACAAGGCTGTTGCAATTCTGATGCGTCATGGACTTATAAACGACAGCACCGAAAAGATCGAGGGAGTGTTCGACAATGACTACGAAATGTCCCTTGAATCCACATCAAGCCTTGCCACATCAACCGAACTCCGAAAGTCAAAAGACTTGGAACTCTGGGGGCTGATCAAGGACGTGAACGAACTGACCGATCCGGAAACCGGAACGGTGTACTCGATAAAGAAATTCAAAATCCTGATGAAGCTTTTTGAGGATTACGGCTGGGAACCGACCAACTACGTTGCCGAAAACAAACCTGCACCCGTAGTGCCAAATCCTGCCGACCAAACACCGCCGGGCCCCGGAGAAATGCCGATAGCACCCGGTGATGCACCGGCCATAGACCCAAACGAGGGATCGATGCCAGCCAAAGAACCACTGCCGGGAAATAAAATGGGTGCGATGTTCGGCGGTGCCATGAAGCAATAAACCTATGAAAGACACACTCAACAAAGAAATCGAGGAAACAATAAGCAATCTTTACGAGACCAAGTATTTTAATGCACTCTCCGAACTTATTGCCAATGAACTTGAAGTCACCAAGACATGGCTACTCAACAAAGGACTCTCGGCAGATGAGATCAGATTTTATCAAGGTCGAGCCGAGGGTCTGGGAGTAATCCTGCTTCGGATTAAAACCATTCACGATGAACATATGAAAGCACCGACATAAACAACTACAACCCAAAGGAAATCGCCAAAATTTTGAGAGGTTCAGCTGGCCTCTTAAGATGGGATTTCTGGCGATTTCCACATCTTGAGAAGCCAACCGAGCCTCCGCAAAGGGGCTCGGTTTATTAATACAGCGGACACCAAAGTAGGTCTCTCGTGAGGTCAGACCGAAAAATGGAGCAATCCGTTGCAATAAAAGCCTATGGAAAAACCAAACAATTCCGGCGCCGATCCGAACGCAAAGCCAGAGACTCCGTCTTTTGACGATGCGGTCGGTAAGGAACAACCGGTCAATTCCGTTCCGTCGGGCACTCCGAGCGGAGACCAACCTGACAAGAAACCAGACGCCAATGGCGACAAGCCTGCGGATCAATCTGGCGGCACACCCAACGATAAGGGTGGAAGTCCCGAGGGTAAAGACAAAAAACCCGAGGGCGAGAAAACCTTCTGGGGCAAGTTCAAGAGTGAGGATGATGCGAAGCACTCCTATGACGAAGCCCAGACCAAGATCATCGAGCAAGGCAAAGAGATCAACGATCTCAAGACTGCCGCTGAGAAAAACGACCAGTTTCTCTCGATACTCGACAAGGCATTGGTCAAGAATCCGCAACTGGCCGAACAGCTGAAAGCGAGTCTCGCTGAAGCCATGAAAGCCAGCGATGCAGAGCCGAAGGACACGCCCGATATCGAAGCTATCCTCGACAAGAAACTTGAGGAGCGAGAGACAAAGGCAAAGACGAAAGCCGAGATCGACAAATGGATCGGTGAACACGAGGACTTCAAAGACCCGGAAATCGGGCACCAAGTACTCGACATCATCGAGAAAGAAAAGCTTCCGTTCAATGCCCGAACACTGCAACTTGCCTACGATTCCATAACCAAAGATTCGCAGGCCAAGAAAGCGGCTGATGAAGCTCTCAAGAAAGAGGAAGTGAAAAATCTCGAGCGAGAGAACGCATCTGGTGTCGGTGGTGGCACACCAGCCACCAAAGGCGACACACCACAAGAGAATCCATTCGATGATCTTGTGGGGTCAAGTATCAACCCAAATAAAGTTCGGTAACGCTTATAAGATTTGAGGTCTCGTGAGCGGCTACTGAATCTTAAATAAAAAACAACCTATGCCTGAACCAACTCACATCCAAGGCACGAGAAATACGCTGACGATCGAACAGTCCCAGCGCATTCCCGATGTCGAGGATAAAATTTTCCTCCTTGAACCAGGCGATTCACCGCTCACTGCCTTTTTGACCCAAATCGGAAAGGTTGCGGACGGCGGCGGCAAGTTCAAGGGCATGGCTCTCCAAAAAAGAGTCGTGTACAACCCAGAGTTCACTGAATACGAGGATCAGTACTCCGGCGTCTGGGCTCAGATCAACAACGGTGCCGGGTACGCATCCGGTGCCACTGATCTGGTCGTAGACAGTCCCGGTGCGGCGATCTTCACCAAGTACGACCTGATCAAAAACAGCCGTACCGGCGAAATCATGCGCGTCACCTCGATCAACTATTCCACGAACACCCTCACCGTGACTCGTGGAGCCGGTGCCACAGCGGCGGCCGCTATCAACGATAACGACTGGCTGTTGGTCATCGGTCCCGCCTTTGAGGAAGGATCGAAGTCAGGAGACTCCAACACGACCAAGCTCGTGAAAGTCACCAACTTCACCCAAATCTTCAAGACGAAGTTCGGCGTGACCCAAACCGAGAACGCTTCGAAGCTCTATCCGTCCGGCAACCCCGGTGCGGACTTGAAGTACCTGCGTGCAAAGCATGGTATCGAGCAAGCAAAGAAAATCGAACGCGCCTATTGGTTCGGTGAAAAGAAAGAAGTCACCGGTCCCGACGGCAAGCCGTTGCGTCTGACCGGAGGCATCTTGGAAGCGATCATCTCTGCCGGAAACGTGCAGGACGAAGCGGCTTCATCTCTCACCGAAGCGGAATTCCGTTCCTTCTTGCAGAACTACGCCTTCAAGTACGGCTCAAGCGAGAAGTACTTCTTCTGCGGAAACACGGTGCTCGGATATCTGGAAGGATTTGCAACTTCCAAGATGTACATCGTGCCGACCGACAAGACGTACGGCGTAGAAGTACGCAAGTTTCAGTCATCGTTCGGAACCTTGAACATCGTGCGCCATCCGATGTTCGACAATCAGTATGCCGGTATGGGAGTCGTGATCGATCTCTCCACGCTCAAGCATTGCCCTCTGAATGGTCGAGATACTTCTCTCGAAACCAACATCCAGGACAACGATGCTGACGAGGAAGTCGATCAGTACAAGTCCGAAGCCGGTTTGCAGAGAGTCAACTTCGAAAAGAACGCATTGCTCAAGGGCGTTGCCTAAACCCAAAGGGCTCTGCTCTGACTCGCTGGCCTCCACTTCGGTGGAAGCCAGGAGTAAGGGCGGAGGCCGATGATTAAAAATAATTCATTTACCACATCTATGGCCAAATATAATTCACACATCAAATCCTTAAAGATCGTGCTCAAACCGGCAATGCCGATGTTCGAGGGCGGCCTTAAGGTCGGAGATTCACAGGGCAAGTACGCCCAGTTTATCGAGGGTAAGTTCGAGACAAAAGACGAGGAAGTCATCGCAAAGCTTGAGTCCCTGCCAACATTCAACGTGGACTTCTGGAAAGCTTCCGATGAACCGGAAAAAACCAAAGAGCCGGAGGTCGGCGGCGATTTGCAGAAGCACACCAAGAAAGAACTCCAAGCGATGGCCGAGGGAAAAGGCATCCAGCTTGACGGATCAGAGACCAAAGATCGTCTGATCGAGCTCTTAGAACAGTAAGCGACTTTTAAGGTCGATTAATTCCAAAAAAATTATGCCAATCGTATCTGCTGACTTAAAAGAATATAAATCGTCCGCAACCAACAGCGACGGTGCTGACATTTCTGCGACTGAAGTCGTAGACAACACCGACAATAACCTCTTCACCGATATCACCGGCGATGAAGCGGCGGCCGGCGGCACGGAATACCGAAAAATATTCCGAAAAAATAATCACGGCACACTGACGTGGCAAAACGTGGTCTCGTGGCTTCAGAGCCAGCCCACCAACGCCGCTCTTTCGTTCGGATACGGCGTAAACCATGCCGATGATGCCGACGGCGCGCAAGGAAACATGTCGGCCTTCGGTTCAAATGCCGTTGTTGCCGTAGTTTCCGACGGTGCCGACGTGAGACAAGTAACCATAGTCGGAGAGGATGCCTCCGGCAACCGTCAATCAGAGACCCTTACCTTAAACGGCACCACCGAGGTCGTGGGTGCCTTAACATTCTCCAAGCTTTACGGTGCATCCCTAAACTCTCTGTCTGCATCGAGAACCGTAACGATCCGACAAGGATCGGGAGGAACGACCCGAGGCACCATTGCCCCAAATAAAAAGATTAGTTTTATCTGGTACGGCAAAAAGTATTCCGGAGGATCTGTCGTGAACGCTGAGGGCGGCGACATGGCGAGCAAAGCGGCCGGAATGAAGAACGGCGATGTTGCCCCTGCCGGAAACTTCGGTCTCTGGTATCGCCTGACATGGCCAGCCGGTGCCGCCGCCGTTACCGCCAATTCAACGCAAGTGAAATCCGAGGGTGACACTGCGGCCTAAAAAGTATGTCCACGACTTTCCTGCAAAAGAAAAATAACGCCAAGTCGACTCTGGCAACCGTTGGAGGAATAAACAACTCCGTCACGGCATTGGATGTCCAATCCGGTGACGGTGCGAAATTCCCGAGCGTCCCGTTCAATGCGACTCTTTACTCCGATGCCGGAACTCCGGCAAACGGCGAGATCGTGAAAGTGACCAGTAAAGGATCTGGTGACAATTGGACGATTGTCCGAGCCCAAGAATCCACCACTGCCCAAACATGGGCACAAGGAATCAAGGTGGAACTTTTGGTGACGGCAAAACTTTTGCAGGATTTGGACACAGCGGTCAACAATCTTGAAAAAAGAGTCCAAGTCGTGGTGGCCACCGATGGATCGGGAGATTACAACACAGACGGCACGGCCGATAACGTGGAAATCCAGCAAGCGATAGACAGTCTGCCTTCAGGAGGCGGCATTATTCTGCTTAAAGCCGGAACGTACACGATAAACGCAACGATCAACGTCTTGAAAAACAACGTGATCATTCGCGGCGAAGGCAAGGTGACGAAAATGTTCCTTGCCAACAGTTCGAATGTGAACATGCTCTACATCGGTAATGGTTCAACCGTAGCCAATGACTGTGTGGTTGAGGATATATTCTTTGATCCGAATGGTGCAAACCAAACGACACTTGGATCAGCTGTATGCATTTACGGAACATCAGGAACCAAAGCGTTACGCAATATCATCCGAGGATGCCGGTTCACAAAATGCCAGAACGATAATGTGAAGCTCATCTACGCCGACAGAAACATCGTCGCCAACAACATCTTCGATGAAAGCACCAATGGCGCGGGACTGGGAATTTTCTCAAGCTCGCAATCAAACAACGTGAACGAGAACGTGTTCATCCACAACACCTATGGCGTGTACTCGAACAGCCACTACAACAACATCTCCGGCAACGTGTTTGTCGACAACAGCTACGGAGTGGGACTGAACGCAGTGGTCAATTGCAGTATCTCCGGAAACTGGTTCGGGAGTGTCTCATATTTCCAGACCGGAGTCTGGCTTGCTGGTGCATCGGCACGCCACAGCATCACCGGCAACACTTTCTACCAGCCCTACCGAGCAATTCTTGGAGATGCCAATAGTGGTCTCTACTCCAATGTTATCAGCGGCAACAGCATCCATCTGGCAAACCAAGAAGCGATCTATCTGCAAGCCGGTGGAAACCAGAATAGCATCGTGGGAAACACCATCAGACAGACCGCACTGCATGCGATCAGAATAAGAGGATCAAAGAATGTCATCTCGAGCAATGTGCTAAGTGACAACGGTTCGGGAACCAATAACACCTACAGCGATATTTTTCTGGACGATGACGGTACGACATTCTCGACTTACAACGTGGTGATCGGCAATAACTGCCAAGCGGCTGGGGCCAACAAAGTCGCATACCACATCCGAGAAAACGCCGCCGGTGACGATTACAACTTGGTCATCGGAAACATCTGCAAGGACGGCGTCACCGCCCAAATCAGTATTCAAGGTGCTAACTCAGTGCGAGGAACCAACATACCAGCATCGGGATAAAAAATTATGTTCAACACCTACCAACTCAATTCTGCCCAGCTAAACAGCACTGCGTCACAGCCGGTGTCGCAGGTCGTAAGCTACGTGTTGGACGTATTCACCCTGATAACCAAACCGGTCACGTACCTGTACGACCAGTGCGTCTCGGTTCTCTCGAATAAAACTTATAAGATCGACATCGCAAACCTTGCAACAAAATCGAGCGCATACGTGTTCGATGAACTGGTCTTGGCGTTAAAAACCATTGCCTACATCTTGGACATTCGAAACCTTGCTACGAAAGTCAGGACGTATGTCTGGGATCTCACCAATCTTGCGAACAAATCAGTCAGGTATCTATGGGATCAAACGATCCTTGCGACCAAGGCCGTAACGTATCCGTTCGATATCATCTGGGGTGCTGTGCTCGCAACGATCTATAAGCTCGATCTCAGAAACCTTGCCACAAAAAACATCCGCTACGTTCTCGACATACTGATAACACTTGGGAGAGCGATTACGTACCGCTTCGACTCATACCTCTCGGCCATCCGCCTGACGATCTATAAGTTAGACATCAGGAATCTTGCCCAAAAGATTGCAACGTACCTGATCGATATCGGAGGCGTCGTGGCGAGAATTGAAACTTATAAATTGGACATCAGGAATTTGGCAGACCGAACGGTGAGCTACCTCATGGACATCCGAGGTCTTGCCGGAAAAGTTTGGCGTTATGTGCTCGACATCAGGAACCTTGCAACCAAAGCCGGACAATATCTCTTCGAAATCCTAAACACCATCGACAAGAGCGTGCGATACGCTTTCGACATTCTGCTTCACATTGCGAGACTGACCGCATATCTGCTCGACATAAGAAGCCTGACAGCGAAAGCAACGAGATACCTGCTAGACATCCGATCTGTGATTGCCCGAACCCTTACCTACAAACTGGATATCCGAGGTCTCGTGCTCAAACTAACTGCCTATGTTTTGGACATCAGAAGCCTCATCGCAAAATCCATGACTTACGTGATCCGGATTTTAGAGAGGATAGCCAAGTGGTGGACGTACAAGTTCGACATCCTGATCACACTCGGAAAGTTTTGGACGTACCGATGGAACATACGAGTACTCATCGCAAAAATTTGGAAGTACGTGTTCGACATCTGGAAAATCCCCGAGGGAGTAAAGATCGTTGTTGAGTTCCTGAGCGCAAAATTTTCTGTACTGATGCTATCTGCGAAAGAATCTCTCGGACTAGTGAATGCCAAGACAAGTATTGAGGTCAAAACTGCCCGGCAAGACCAGCAGATGCAGACAGCCAAGACTGACGTGGTTCTGCCGAGCGATAAAAAAGATATAAACCTATGAGCGTAAAAATTGTTCAAAACGATACCTTGCCGCCGATTGAATTCACCCTCACGCAGGACGGTACGCCGGTGAATCTGACCGGATGCACGGTGAAATTCTACATGAAGGATGCCACCAGCGGATCGGTAAAAATAAATGGCGTCAATTGCACCATTACGGACGCCGCAAAAGGAAAATGCCGATACAGCTGGTCGTCGTCCGACACCAACACGGTCGGCACGTACCTCGGTGAGGTCGAGGTCACGTTCCCGGACGGGAAAATCCAAACCGGGTATAAGCAAACGTCCATCATTATCCGTGATGACATCTAAAAACTATGAACAGAGGCGACATCAAAAAAGCAATCAAGAACGAAGTCGATGATCAGACCCTCGACGACACCCTGCTCAACACGTGGATACAGCGTGCCGATGAAAAAGTGCAGAGCTGGCGTCCGGCCGAGGATCGAGACCAGACGTTCGACTACTGGGACTATCTCAAGACCGAACAGCCGTACACCACGGTCGCAAACCAGACCAAGTATCCGGTCCCGGAAAACTTCAGAGCTTTTATGGAACTTAAGATCGGCACGGACACGAAGCCGTACGTGCTTATCGATTTTCGTAAAAGAAGCGACTACACCGACCACGTCGCATACCTCCTCGGCGGATATTTCTATCCGATCGCAACGCCAACCAGCGACGGCGACAGCATGAATTTAGTGTTCGTCCGCATCTCTGACGAATTTTCTTCGGACAATGACGAGCCCGAGGTCGAAAAGCTCTACCACCAAGCCTATGTCGAGTGGGGCAAGAAAATGTACTACAACCAGCAGGGCGACACCGAACTCGAGCGGCAGGCCGATGGAAACTTTGAGCGGATCATGCTTGGCAAATGGAGAGATCAGGAGATAGCCAGAATGGCGGCGGCTTCCGATCAGGCTGAAATACCACGAAGCAGTCTTGTATAAAACTATGTCACTACCAAAACAAATCTGGAAAAGTTCGAGATTCCACAAAGGTATATCAAACCTGAATGCCGAGGGCACCTTTTGGTTTTCAAACGGACTGGAGTTTGATCAGAATCCACCGTATCTCAAAGTGGCCAGCAAATTTTTCAAAGAAAGCGACAGTGTGGGCGTGCCGACACTCAATCAGCCGTCGTACATGTGCTATTTCAACTACGCCTACTACGCAGTCAATCACGATGACGGCAAAATTTTCCAAAACACTTATGCCAGCTGGTCGGAAGTGCATGACAGTACGAACATCTGGGGAGGAAGCGGTATGTATGCCGACAACGACTATCTCTACTACGCCGGAAGCACCTGGGTCGGCCGCTATGACAAAACGACATGGGTGGACAACTGGCAGTCGTTCAACGTAAACACAGCCTTTGACGACGTGCCAATCACCAAGTTTTTGAAATTTATCTGCTTCGGAAATAAAAACTATTTGGCAACGTGGGACACTGGTGCGAGCTCATGGAACGCAGGACGATTAACTCTTCCGGCCGGATACGTGATCGTCTGGCTCGCACCTCTGACCGACTACCTGATTATTTCCGCCCACCATCCAACATTCGGGTCCGCCTTGTTCTTCTGGGACGGATATTCGCAAACCTACAACCGAGTACTTCAGCTGACCCAAACACAAAGCCTTGCCGGAGTCGTGGATAAAAATGTTTTGTATTTTTTGACGAGAGACGGCTGGATCTGCCGCTTCAACGGATCTGGTATCGAAAAGTTAAACCGCTTTCCGGACATGGATAGTTCGGACTACATCTCACTCAAAGCCGAGTGCATGAAAGTCTACCAAGGGCTTATTTATATCGCCAAAGGATCGAACACCTACGACGTCAGCCGCCGAAACCAGTTCTGCGGAATCTGGTGCTACAACCCGGACACGAATGCCCTCTACTTCAAGCATCGACTCTCAAACAATGCCGTGAACCACGTCACTCCGGGAGTGGCCGCTGTTTACTGCCTCTACGTGGACAACACCACGATCAGGGTCGGATATACCGATGGTAGCAGGCACATCATCGATGTGAACCATGACACTGGAACATTCCGACCGTACGACTTTGGTGCGTATTGGATCAGTCCGCTCATCGACAACGAGCCTTATCTCCGCAAACGCTGGAAGCAGATGATCCTGAACTTCTTTAAGCCGATGCCGAACAGCAGTTTTGCCCGGTTCGAAGTGAAGTACAACATAAGCGAGCAATCCATCCGGGAAACAAGAGTGACGACCGGCGGTAGCTACGATTATTTCACCTTGTCATACATCAGCAGTGCCTACGAGGTCGGCGACGAGGTGATGATTTTAGCCGGAGTGGCCGCCGGACAGATCAGACACATTAAAAGCATCGACATGGCTACCAAGACCATCTATCTCGACGAACAACTGTACTGGGTCGGTGGTTCGCAAGGATACATCCAAGCGAACGAATACGTGGCGATCACGCCGTTTAAGCGTCTCGGTACGATCAAAGGAAGCGATAACGTGAGCAAGGTAAACAAGATGCTTCGGTTCAATGCGAGGTCGAAAAAAATCCAGTTCAAGATTGAACTGTGGAGTAATTCCGGATACGGCGGCGAATGGGACATGGGGTTGAGGGATGTCTCGGCCATCTACACTCCGGATCGAATAATCAAATAAAAATATGCCAGACGAAATCAACACATCAATAGATTCATCTTCAGTGGCACAGGAAACTGCGCCAACGTTCGCCGCACCGCCGGTTCCTGCGGTAAAGCAAGACGGCAAATTCAAGCTCGAAAGAATCGATGCCGACAACGTGAGGAAAATCGATTCACATACCGACACAACAGTGATCCACATACCAGCCCTCGAAAAGCATAAAGCCGAACTCGAGGATCAGATGAGCAAGATGCAAGTACAACTCGACCAAATCAATGAGGTCTTGGGCGAGTATAAAAAGCTTCAATAAATTTATGGCCGATCCAAATAACCAACCATTCGATCCACAGCTGGGATCAATCCTGAATCTTCTGCGAGACATCCCGATTCTCAACTCTGCACCGACTGACACACCGAGAACCCCGATAAGTTTCGCACTGTACGACAGCGGAGGCGTGAGGCGATTCTATATTTTCTTCAACGGTGCGTGGAGGTACGTAACCCTAACTTAAAACTATGGCAACGATAACAATACAAAAAGGTCAAACCTTATCGGGAATCGCCAAACAGCAAGGCACGACGGTCGATGCCTTAATGAAAGCAAATCCGACCATCAAAAATGCGAACCTGATCTACGCCGGATCGGCCTTGAATTTGCCCGAAGCACCGAAACCCGTCGTTGCCCCGGGGGCGAGCGGTTCTACTCCGGTTGCACCTGTGACACCTTCTACGCCGGTAACGACCCGTGTTGACCAAATTTCGAGCCCGGGGGCGAGCCCTGTGCCAGCAAAAACCACCCTATATGGCGCTGAAGTGCCTTCTTCGACCTCTTTGCTACAGCAATACCGATCATCACTCGGACTCGATACTGCCCTCAAAAGCATGCAGGACAGCCAGACTTCCTACCTCGATACGCTCAAAAATTTGCCGAAAAAATCTGATCTTTATAAAACCGAGAGAACGAATCGTGGTATTGACCAGATGCAGACAAATTTGCAGAGCTTGGATGATCGGCTGGCCACAATGGGAAACGCCATCAATGATTCTGAAAAAGACATACGTGATCGAATCATCAAAAGCGGCGGTATGGTAACGGAAAGCCAGACTCAAAGATTAGTGGCTTCAGAAAAGAATCCTCTCCTTGAGGAATATCAAAAACTTTTAGGAGAGCGTAATCGTCTCGCCGACAAAATGGGAGTAGCCGATGCGGCGGCAAAAGATGCGGCTGGTATGGCTTACGAGGATTCAACGCTTCCTCTCAATGTTGCTGAAAAGACAATGGGATTCCAGAAAGACCAATATTCAGTTCTCGGCGATCTCCTAAGTCAAGTGTTTGGCGCATCGGAAAAAGACGTTACAAACATAATTGATGCCGCCAAGTACGGCAAAGAGCAGGAAAAGAAAGATGCCCAAGACGTGATTGACCGGGCAATAAAACTCGCAGACTTGGCGAACAGTACTCCAGCCGGAACTTCCTACAACATCGGCGGAACGACAGTTGTCGGACGAAAGACTGCGAGCGGATCGGGCGACGGATCGTCAAGCGACGTGGAAGCTTACGCCCTTGAACTTCTCAACAATCCAAACTTCTCGATTGCCAATGTACCGCAAAACATCCGAGGTCAGGTACTGGCCAAGAGAGATCAGATCGTGAATGACGCAAACGTGGCAGACCAAGCGGCGGCCGCTTCTCAACCGAGCCAGCCTCCGATAACTGCCCACGACTTCGGTGCCGGAGTCAAAGACGTATTCACGCAAAAAATACCGAGCCTTGCAAAAGCCGGATACACCGGCACCAAGAACTTCTTCAAGGGATTGTTTGGCATCGGAAATTAAAACGCTATGGCTTACATCAAAGACCCTACAACTGGAAAGTACATAAAAACCGACTCCGTGCAGTCGGCTAAGCCGGTTATGCCGATAAAAACATCAGTACCGAGTTCTTCCGGATCGGGAATGAAATACGGAAAGGATGCAAGCGGAAAATATACAATGATGCCGAGCGACTCCTCCACTCCTACCGGCAAGCCGAAAGTGACGACACTGGCCGGACTGCAAGACTACGCCGCCTCGCAAGGTATCGATGTATCCCAATCACAGCCGAAAGAGTCTCTCCTGCAACGACTCCTCCACTTACTGAACACCGGTGCGTATGCCGTGGGAGGAGTTATAAGCGGAAAAGGAATTATAAAAGGAATCCAAGAACACACCCTGCCGTCCGAAGCTCTGGGAATAAAAAATCCGATCGGCGGATTTATCGCCGACGTGTTGCTTGATCCGACAACGTACATCACCTTCGGCTATGGGGCCGAGGCGAAACTTGCCACCAAAGCCGGTGAAGTGGCATTAAGCAAAGCCGGTACAACACTTCTCAAAGATTCAATCCTGAAACTGGGAGAGGAAGCGGGACGAAAAGCCGTGGCCACCAAAGTGCTCGAGGAAGGCGGCGAAAAGTTCTTGGCCAAAGACGGACTCAAATTCATGGGCAAACAGATACTGCCACGAGCTGTCGTGACTGCACCGTTCAGAGCCGCCGACACCATCGTCGAGAAAACTCCAGTCGTGGGAAAACTTTATCAGGGCGCAAAAGATTTGGCCGGAAAAGCATTCGTGCCGTTTAAATCCATTAAAGACCTGCCAGGTGGTATCGGACAAGAATATCTGGATAAATTTACTGCCTTCAGCAAAGGCACCCGAGCTGAAGTGAGCAAAGCTGTCGAGGAAGCCGCTACGCTCGGCAAAACAGCCAAACAGGAACTCGGAAAAGGTGCCGGTTCGTTTGTCGGTAAAACGATCGAGGAAATGGCGACGGCCAAACCTGCCGATGTAATGTCGGCCGGTGCGGATGTTGCGGAAAAGATTTTGCCGAAAACCGGCACCGGCAACAGCGTGATCGACAGCATCATCGAGAACATACGAGGCCAGCATAAAGACTTTGCGACCATCGAAAAAGAAAAAGGAATACTGGATACCGAGCTTCCGGATTATGTCCGTCACTATCTCACACCCGAGGGCCGTGACTTCCTGAATAAGACCGGCATGAACATCACTGCGGAATTAAACAAACCGCTTCGGGTCAAGAATCCGTTCGCAAAGACCAGACAGCTCGACGGCACCATTGAGGGAATCAATAAATACTTCCAAGGCAGATACGGAGTACAGCTTTTTGAACCGGACGCATTCAAAGCTTTTGCCGCACGTAAAGCCGAACACATCAAAGCCGTAAACACCTACGATTTTATAACCGACGTAGGAAGACAATTCGGCAAACAAGCGGAAGCGGTCACGAAAGAAATTAAAAATCCGATTACCGGCAAGCTCACCACCAAGGAAACGATAAAGCCTGTTTTTGAAAACGGAATCAAGTATATCGAGAGTTCCGTACCGCAACTCAAAGGCACGCTTCTGCCCGAGCAGATCGTGAAGCATGTCGATGATACCTATAAGACCCTGACCAACGAGGAAGCGACAAAAAAGTTTGTCAGCCTCTACGACAAAGTGCTCGGCTTTTGGAAAGGATCGGTGACCGGATGGTTTCCGTCTTTCCACACCCGAAATGCTATGGGCGGTATTTTCAACAACTGGATCGCTGGCGTAAAGAGTCCGGCACGGTACTTGCAAGCCGATCAGATCGCACGAGGAGTTGAGGGATCAATCACCACCAAACTTGGCACCAAATATACGTATGGCCAAATCCGTGAATTGGCCACCAAGCTGGGCGCAATAGGCCAGCCCGGATATTTGGATGTGATGCGTGAGGTCGAAAAAGACATAGGCAAAGGTCCCGTTTCCAAGCTGATGGATCTGCCCAAGAATGCGATGGAGATCGTGGAAAACCGCTTGAGGCTTCCGCTCTTTGTGGATCGCCTGATCAAGGGCGATGCACCCGAGCAGGCCGCCAAGCAGGTCTTCCAATTCCACTTCGACTATGCGCCAGAAGCCCTGACCGGATTCGAGCAGAACGTCATGAAGCGACTGTTGCCGTTCTACCGATGGACACGAGGCAACATTCCGCTTCAGCTCGAGCAGATGGTCAAACAGCCAGGCAAGTACGGCGCAATCGGAAAGTTTATCGGGAACATCAGCAGTGACAAACAAAAAGCCAAAGAGGAATTCCCGTCGTTGCCGCCTTATATGCGAGAAGGGTTGCCAATCAGACTCGGCGAGAAAAACGGCATTGCTCAATACCTGTACGGACTGGGGTTGCCGGTTGAGGACGTTAATCGACTCTACAAAGAAAGCCCTCAGCGAACACTCGCCAGTTTTGTCGGCGAACTTTCTCCACTGCTCAAATATCCAATCGAGGTCGGCACCGGACAGAATCTCTTCACCGGCGAACCGATCACGGCAAGCAACAGCGTCTATCCGTTCGTTAATAAAGTTCCCGGACTGCGTGACTGGCTCAACGTGACGGAACACAAAAATAAGGACGGATCGGTCAGCTACCGAGGCGATGCATATAAGCTTCACTTCCTGAACACCGCCCTTGGGAGGTTTTACACCACGGCCGGCAAGCTCACTGACGACAATACTTCGGCGGCCGTGAAGTTCCTCTACGGATTGATCGGGGCCAAAGCGAAATCGGTGGACATCGAAAAGGAAAAGTTCTACCGACAGCAGGATGTCCGATCAAGACTCGAGCAACAGCTGGAAAGCAGAGGTCTCATCAATAAGTTTGAGAGCGTCTACGTTCCGAAATAATCACATGGACAAAAATTGCTACCAAAACCAAATACAGGACGAGCGTCTCGATCGGGTGGAAAAGACGGTCAACGAGATCAAGGACAACCATCTCGTGCATCTGCAAAACGACGTGACGAAAGTAAGCACTGACGTTGACTGGCTCAAACGGTTCTTTTGGATCATCGCCACTGCGTCGGTTGGCGGTCTCATCGGGGCTCTGATCAATCTGCTAATCACCATTAATAAATAACTATGAACATCATACAAAAGAAATCATCCAACTTCTGGGTGGGACGGAAAGGTTACCGTCCGGAAGCGGTGGTCATCCATATCATGGACGGTACACTCTCCGGCACCGATTCGTGGTTTGCCAATCCTGCTTCGCAGGTCAGCGCACACTACGGCATCGGAAAGAACGGCGAAGTCCACCAGTACGTTCAGGAACAGGATTCTGCATGGCACGCTGGCCGGGTGGATGCACCGGTCTGGAAGTTTATAAGACCGAACGTGAACCCGAACCTCTACACGATCGGAATCGAGCACGAGGGCAAACCAGAGGAGGTATGGACTGCCGCCATGAAGCAGTCGAGTGCCGATCTGATTCGGGAGATCTGCGAACGCTGGCAGATTCCAATCGATCGTAACCATGTCATCGGACACTTCGAAATTTACTCCAAGAAACCGAATTGCCCGGCAACCAACAAAAGAATCCTCGACGAGTTGGTAGCACTTGCCGGACAGCAAGTGCCATCAGCAACGCCAAACCCGACCGTTGAGGATGGTGTGAGGAAAATCGAGGAAGGGTTGGCAATAATAAAACAAATAATTTACTAACTATGACCACACCACAAAAAGA
>JAEHJW020005865.1_pt1 | contig 18470 bp, 20 predicted proteins | sample 9271431 | NCBI WGS metagenome assembly JAEHJW02 | reverse complement strand
TGTGAGCGGCCATGGGAGGCCACATCCTGTATGGTCAGCCACGGCTTGTAACTTGTACCGCGGCCTCGCCCTCGCCCTTCTTTCTGGAAGCGCGCGATTTTGTCTTCATCAAACGCGTAACGCCGACGAGCCATAGTAGGTATCCCCAACCTGGTGATCTGTGGATCAGCATACACCTTCACTCCAAAGCTGAAAACATAGGATGATACTTTTTTGTCAGGGATGATACTTTTTTGTTCAGGATGAAACTATTTTGTCCGGGATGATACTTTTTTGTTCAGGATGAAACTATTTTGTCCGGGATGATACTTTTTTGTCCGTTAACAGATGACCCGATCCACAGATTGCAAACGGATTGCTTTTTGTTGCCACGCAGCTTGTCCCAAAACGCCATGATTCATTCCATCCTATCTTGCAAGTTTGCTTTCTGGGTATAGCGAAAAATCATGGCACTCAGATTCCCAGATTCAGTTCCTGGTTGGCAGACCGCTGGTAGCCTTGCGCTTTCTGCGGGCTCTTTTCCTCGATTCTGAGCATGGTCTTTATCCAGTCTCCGGCGGGACCATCAATGCTATTCGCCGGGACACGAGAGGGATCCACGTTCAGTTTTTCCCAAGCGGACATTCCTTTTCTGCTCATGACATCGATGTTCAGGGCACCATTCCCCCCATTGGAGATCCGCACGCCGACACTCTTGCCATCCAGTTCCATGCGGGCACCCAGGTAGGGGATACTCGTATCGGTCGTATACACCTGCTGAAGTTCAGCGACCGCAGACTTTTCGCCGGCTTGCAACTTGGCCACTACGGTATCGTCCTTACCTTCTGCCAAAGAAACGACATATTTGGCACCGTCTCGACCGTGGACATCTACAGAAACCAGTTCCTTTTGCAGATCTTCCGATTTCTTTGGCAACTCCGGCGGAATCTTGGCCATCTCCATGGCCTTGGCGATATCACCAGAAGGCTCTAGCGCCTGTATGGCCTTGCAATAATTCTGGAATCGAGAATCTTTCAAGGATGAAGTAAATTCGGTTTCCGGATCCTTCAGTGACCGGTGCACCACAGCTCCCCGCTTGCGGCTTATCACGTGGGTGTAGCCTTCTGCCACCTTGTACTCAATCCATTTTTGGCCGTCCAATATTTCTGTACTGTTCGCGGAAACCTGAACGCTCATGCCATACAAGGCATCGAAAGCCCGACGCAAGTCCTTGCGTGGCTCCTCCTCAGCCCTGGCTTTTGCCAGATCGGATCGTTCCTTATGCAAAGCCTCCACGCGCTCGGGCCCGGCCCATGCTTCCAGTTGCTCCACACGCGCTTTCTGGGTTTTGCCCAAAGCAACGCCGGTCAGGCGGGTAAACGCCTCTTCGGTGGCAGGATTCTGGCTGTTATGCCCAATCCAGGGCAGCATCGTCTTGAGGTCCTTGTTTTCCACGGCCGTAAGCAATTTACCTACCATGGGGCTGTCTGGCCCGGCCTCAATGCCGTGCTTCCAGTAGGTGGCCAGAATCATTTCTTGTTGACTTTTGAAATCGTTGGCTTTCACCAAGTCAGCGCCGTACGCTTTCAGCCGCTCACGGAAGCGCTCACGGAAGTTTTCCCCAAACTCGCTGAGTTGTTCGCCGACGTGCGCAGCCTGCCGACGCGCCGCCTGCACTTCTGGAAAGTCCCCAATGTATTTCCCAGGGAAAGCATCGGAGAGTTTCATTTCTGGCTCGGCTGCACCGCGATTCGGTCCTTCAGCTATGATGCCAAAAACCTTTTCCGCATCTTTGGAGAAATCCCGCATCCATTCCGAGTAGCCGCGGAAATCCGCAGGAGCCAGCTTTTCTGCCCGCTCATCCATCCTTTCCATGAGCTTTTCTGCCCGCTCTGGCATCTGGTCGTAAAATGCCCAGTACTCTGCAAGCGCTTTTTGCTCTGGCGACAGGTGTTCCGGTGCATTCCGGTCAAAGCCATAGGCTTGCTCCAGGTCGATCAGGCGGAACGAGCCATTGAGGCCATAGACCGTGGCCTCTGTGCCCCTATCCTGACCAGTCTCCGCCCGCAGGTGATAGCGAATGTCCCCGCCGCTGGTATCCAGCGCGTCGATGACCCGACCAGAGTAGGGTTCGCCGTGCAACGGGTCTTTGTCGTGCGGTTCGAAGCGCACCAGATCGCCGACTCGTGGGCTGCGAATTCGGTTGATGCCACCTTCCATCTGGGCGGCGATGAGGCGGATGTTATCCCCTTCCAGGCCAGACGCTTGCGCGTATTCCTCGGGGTTGCCGCGCAATGCCGCTACCCATTGTGCAGCCTGCTCCGGATTTCGCATGACATGGTTGCGCAAGAATGCTTCTGCATTGGCAATCGGGTCGCCGCCCAGCCCGGTAGGAAGACCACCGGGGAATCCTTCCGATCCACCGCTGAACGGCAGTCCGTCGGCCCCCAATTCTCCCTGCCGAACGCGATTGCGGGTCTCCAGGTGCGCCACCAGATCGGCATCCAGCGCAGGGGCCGTGTCCTGCACCAGTTCCGGGTAATGCTCCTTCTTGACCTCCAGAAGCGTCGTGGGCGTGAAGTGGTAATCGAGTTCCGCGCCAAGACGGGTGATCTCCTCGATATTGATGTAGCCCATCTCGGGGAAACCCATGCCCAGATCTGCCAGACCGAAGGCTTGGGTCTGCCCAAAATCCTTGTTCTCCGGATCTCCGCGGTCCTTCTCAATGATGAACCATTGCTGGTCCCCAGGCCCGAAATAGCGCAGGCTGACAGGGCGCTCAGCATCCGGTTTGCCGTCCGTCTCATAGGTGGATGGCATAGACTGCACGATGGCAGAAAGCTCCCGCATCTTGTCAGAGTAGAACTGCCGTTCTTCACTACGCCGCAACAAATGCTCCGTCGCCTCTACCTGGCGATTGCCTATAAACGGGGCCAGGTTCATGGGCACGCTGGTCAGCAGTGGATCACGAGAGGCCTGCAGTTCATTCACCCTTGCGACCTCACCCCAGTGACTCTCCGAATAGTCGATTTTTACCCGTGCGCCATCCTGCGCAGCCTGTTTCAGGCTTTCTTCCTGTTCCGGGGTCATCGGGCGGGGGCCATGTACCAGAAAATGCCCACCATCTTCCGCGACCATCTCGACAGAGGATTCATTGTGCACGGCAAAGACAATGCCGGAGACGGTATTTGTGGTCCTGGAAGCACCAAAAACACCTTCGTCACGATACAGGATGATTTCGTCCATCAGATGCTCATGGATCATCTCAGGCCCAGTCTGGAGGATGGATCTGCCAGTTTCCAAATCCTGTATCCGGACGCCGTTATCTTCCGCCTGGAAAACTACCTGCCCATGCTTTTCCTCGATGGACTTGAGCCAGGTCATGTCCTCTTCAGAGATCTCCCGCCCCGTGCTCAAATAGACACGACCATCTGCGGTATCCAGGACGAATCCGGCCGCATTAACGAAGTCCAGAACACCGGAGATTTCTTTGCTCGGGATGACCCTGCGAGTCAAACCATCGCCGAGATCGCGAATGCGTTCCTGATAATAATCGGCATTCGTCATGATTACGATGGGCAAAGCCATCCGGTCTGATCCGGGATATTCGATCGGCAACCTTTCCTGCTCGTCCATCCGCATCAAAGAGGAAATGATCTGCGCTTTTGGAGCGTTCGGGACGATGATGCTGCTTTGCCCGTTGATGTTCACGTCGAGCGCGGATTCTGCAGCAAGGTCAGACGAAACAACGCCTTTTACCTGGCTTACAAGGTGGCCCTGGACATGATCAGCCGAAAAAATCTCTCCCGGGTGGATTCGCAATCCATCGTCCGCTGCGCGGGCCACTTTCATCAGCCATACTTCCTGATCGATGACGTTCCCCACAACGTAACCAGTTGTGTATGGCAGATCATCAAAGTCACGCAAGACCACAAAATCGCCAATGGCAATTGCCGATTTTTCTGGCTCCGGAGAATCGAAACCAAAATCCATGTCTTCCAAAGTAATGTCAGCCATCTTTTTCGCTCCAGCAGAATGAATCAGGCGATTTCCAAAGCTGCCGCTTTCTTTTGCGGAGCTTTCGATACCTCTAGCGACTGCATTTTTGCCATCTCTGCACGCAAGGTATCCCCAAGGCTTTTACCGGCTTCCGGTTGCGCAGACCGCAGAACCGGAGCCAGAGCCTCTGGCACCAAGCCCCCAACCTTTTCACCATTCGCCCAACGGATCTCACCATCCTTGCCAGAACCGACCTGGATGTCGTATCCGCGCTTCAAGCCCTGATCCAGATACTGGTAAGCATCGACCACTTTGCCATTGTGCAAACTGATCTCTTTGCCTTTTATGGAACCCAGCAATGCCTGCAAATCCTGTCGAGGCTTTTCTGCCTCTGGCGCCTTGATTTCGGCCGCTTGCTGCAAAACTTGCATCTCGACAAACCGCTCATCGATAACGGCATTCAGACCATTTCTGTTGTCTAGCTCGACAGTGAGTTTCCTGCCATACCGCTCGGCATCTTTGTCCTCGATGTGCAGGACTTTCCCAGACCCAGAAAACTCTGGGTCGGGCTTGCCGTTGACGATAGGGGTGAAAAAAATCCGGTCACCAACCTGCGGGACAGGCTTTTCTGTAGACAAGACCGGAGCAGACATCTCGATTTCGGGAGCGGGAACCACCTGCATCCGTCCGTTCCCATTCAGTCCTACCTCCACCATCCGGCCACGCATGGCGTCCATCTGTTCCATGAGTTCCGGTGAGTAGGCTTGGCCGGGACCGCCCACATAAACGTGTGTACCATCATCCCGCATCAGCTCTACCTGATTCTCGGCATAGACTTCCACCAGTTTTCCGCTTACGGGACGGCCCTGGTTCGATTTGCTGTCCAAAATCACCAGGTCATCCATGAGGGCGAACGGACGTGCAGGGCGTTCATGCACGGTCGCAAACGCGCGTCCGGGAGTCTCCGGGTCTTCCAGCGTTGTGGTCTTGCCGTCTTCGCTGACAGTAAGGGCGACCGTCCGGCCTTCGCGCATGGACTCACGAGCAAAGAGAACCAGGGGGTCTTCCATCTCACCGAGACGGAAACCCGTTTCCACCCATACGGGGCCATAGTTTTCCGTTTCGATACGGTAGGCACTTTGCGCAAAATCCAGCAACCGCCCTTTCACTTCGGATACCGGAATGCTGCGCGTAACCTCCATGCGCGTGCCGTCTGCGCTCAGGTCTTGCTCAACCTGCTCTTTCAAGTCCTTCCGATGCGTCAGAATGAGGCGAACGGTGTCTTTATCGGCTTCCTTTGTGCGCGCCTGTTCTGGCGCGGCAAGATCGATCTCAGGCGTGCGCTCCAGCAGGTAATCCGAAATACCCTGCGCGTCCTTGATGACCTGCATGAGGATCTGCTTGCGGTCCTTGTCGGGCAGGGCCTTGAGCCAACCGGCCAGATATGCCGCGCTTGTTTCCGTTTCGCGGCCTTCCTCTTTGCCCTGAGCGGCAGGGTCAAAACCAATACCCAAGGCTGCCGCCGTCATGGCCGCCGACATCTCCGCCCGCAGTTCTTCCAGGGCATACTTTTCAGAACCAAAAGGATTGCTGATCTCACGACTCAAGCGGCTTTCGTGGCCGGTAGCATGGGAAAGCTCGTGCAGGAAAACCGTATCGTGGCCCTTGGCCGTATGGAAGTCCTCTGCCATGGGAATTTGCACAAAATCCGCACCAGGGCGATAGAAAGCCTTGCTGCCGCCCCTGCGGACCTCAACACCCATGGCTTCTGCCAGGCCCTCGATACGCGGGTCCGGCTTGCCTTCCAGTTCATGATCCCGATCTGGACGCTCGATGGGAGGGATGCCATCGATCTGCGAGGCGTGGAAAACCGTGTAATACTTGACGCCAAAGCGCTTCTCAGTATCCGGGACTTCGGAAAGACCGGCGGCCCGCTTCTCCTCTTTTTCGGCTTCGGTCAGCTTACGCTCAAACTCGGACCACTTCTCGATGGAAATCCCATGCTCCCCCTTGCGGACCTGCCAACCCTGCGCTTCGGCCTGCTTGTAGGTGGCCCAACGGTTATCAGACGGGTCCGGGGAAAAGAGCAGGAGATTCTGGTAATTCACCCCGCGATAAGGCTTCCCGGTAACTGCATTTACTGGCGGCAGCACTTCTCCGGGTTCCCAAGGGCGCTGCCATTGCGCATTTCCGGACTCGATCTGTTCGATCAGCCGATCCGCAAGCTCCATCCGCAGATCCCGCCGCTTTTCCTTCGTCTGACTTTCCATGTGGCACCCCCAAAACGCTGTCTGGTTGGGTATAGACGGGGGCCGATGGTATAGCGGCGGCGAAAACGACCTCGCCTTAATGCAGTTCCAGGGAAAGCTGCGGCTTGCGTACTTCCCGCATCCGCAGGCGACCAAACTGCTCGAAGGACTCTTGTACCTCGACCATCTCCAGCAGCGTTTCCTTCCAGAACAGCTGGCGTACGGGGCGGCCGCCTTGCACCGTGGCGTTAGGCACGTCCTTTACAACGGCAAACGGCCAGCCTTTCTTGGTGGGTGTCCATGCCAAAGTTTCTTTGGCTGTGCGCGTCTGGAATCCAAGATCAGCCAGCAAGCGGTTTACGGCTGCGGGGTCTTCCTTGCCGTCCCGACGCAGGATACCGAATCGCCTGGCGATATCTGTTGGCCGCAGTTCGGCATAGCGATGTGGAGATTCGAGGGCGAGAGCCTGCGGGCCAAGCAATGGGCGAAGTTGGATCCCCATGGCTTCCATCTGCCCCACGGCACCCAAAAACGCCTGATTCTCGTCTACACCGGGACTAGCCTTGTTCAGGGCCAGGATCAGTTGGAAATCCGCCAGGACAACATCGTTCGGCAGCCCGCCAAAGAACCGCTCGCTGATGGACAGCGCCCGCGGTTTGGCGGACTCGTTATTCACCATCCGCCAATATTCCTTCTCACAGGCGATAAAGTATTGCCGAGCCTCTTTTCCTTTGGCTGTGCGTTCGACCATGGCAAGCTCCTTGGCCATGTCGAGGGAAAGATGATATTCGATGATGTGTTGAGCTCTGGCTTTTGAGCTTTCCGAATTTGGAACGCTCAAATCATGCTTAAAAACAAAGTCATGACCTTCTACAAAGCCGAATTTCTGGATTCTATCTTTGATCCAGGCTGCAAAGACCTTCCCAACGCCAAGAAAAGCGTGCAGGTCTCTGGCGTTGACTGTAGCTTCCCCTTGGGCATTGCGCTGGATTGGAATAAGTTCCAACATGATTTCCTCCTGGTAGTTGGTGCTCAGACACAAGCCAGCAACGGCAACGATTGCTGGCGCTTGTTGTTTCTCTGGTGATATTCAGAAAGGCGGGGATTCAACCATACGGACTCTGTCCGCTTGGCATCCTCATCGGGCACATCGCCACTGAAATTGCGCACGGTATTGCAGTGCCAGGCGAAGTCCCGACGCTCCCATCCACGGGATTCCAGGACATCGGCATACAGGGGGTTGGCGTAGCCCGACAAAGCCATATACCCAGGGCTTTGCAGCAGTTTCTCCAACAACGCCTGATGGTCTTCTGCGTCGTACTCGTGGGTGTATCCACCGCTCTTTCTGGTCTCCGGAAGATAGGGCGGATCACAATAGAAAACCGCATATTCGCTGTCGTACCGGTCGATGATGCCCAACGCATCTTCATTTTCGATGACCACATGACGCAGCCGGTCACGGATCGTCAAAAGGTCATCATCCACCTTGTTTTTCATGGACCTTGCACGGTTGTCCAGATACTTTGCCACTGCAAATCCTGCAGGCGTCCGGTCTTCCGGCCGCTGCACTTCGGCCATGAAAGTGGCCCTGGCGAGGAAGAAGGTACGGGCAGCCCGCTCGATGTCATCTGCCGCGGCATACTTCGGATCGGACCATTGCTGATACACTGCCCGCGCATAGGGCACGTTCTGCAGGAATTCGCGCAGTTCATTCCCGCGTCTTTGCAAGACCCGGAAGAAATGGACAACGTCCTCATTGCGGTCATTGATGACCTCGATGCCAATGGGCTTGCGGGCAAATAGCAGGCTGGCACCGCCGCAAAAGGGCTCAACATAGGTGTGCCGGCGATCCGGATGCGGAAGCATCGGGAGAATCTTGTCCGCGACTCTCCCTTTCCCGCCCAGGTAAGGGATTGGGCCCTTCACGACGCCAACCCCAACTGCAGATCGATTTGCACAGATGGCACAAAAGCCGCGGACTTTTTCGCCGGACGTCGCTGGCGGCGTTTTTCCGCCACATCATCTTTCTGCCCGAGCGTTGCATCTTCTCTCATCGGGGCCACCGGCTTACGCGCAGGCACCCGGCCATGGAGCAAATCTCCCGTATCGATCTGCAATCCCAGGTCCATGGTCTCCGCTGGGGATGCAAGCAAGAAAGGACGGATCTTTTCGACGGTCTTCTCATGCCGTTTCGGGTCAAGAAAGGAAGCCATGGCGAACAGCAGGGTTCTGGAGATGCTGCATCCTGATCCGGCACGGGTCATGAGCCGCTTGGCGATGTCCGCGATAGGGGAACCGCTGACATCTTGCAGTTGATCAACGATCTGTTGTGCACGACGCGCAAGCGTTGGCGGGGGAATATCTGCCACGTCGATATAGGCGATGGTACGCTCCACCCAGGTCGACAGGGAAACCGGCTCCGCCGTAGCCGCGGAGTAAAGATCATCGTCGTCCCCTTCCGGCTCAGGATCTTCATCGTAGAGGTGACCATTATTGCCCCATTCCGCGGCATACAATGGGTCAAGGTTGTCTTCAGACAGGTTGACAAAGACATCCTGGCACTCTGCTTCCGGCGATGCATGAATGGGCTTGGAGCAGGTTTCGTCGGGGTTCCCGTACATCTGCCGTGTCAGGTAGTCGGTACTCTCGTATCCAACCTGGGTCAGACGCTTCGAGAAAGACAGAAAATCGCGATGTTTCAAAAGGTAGGCGTGCGCAATGTTGCGGAAGAAAGCGAATAGCGTTTTCTTTCCCTCGCAATCGTAGCTGCGGGCGCAAAAGTCAAGCAGCGTGGTTGCACTGTCGGAAAGCATGTCGATGTCCGACAGTCCCGCCTTGCGGGCAATGTAGGAAACCACACCAAAGGCTTCTTCGTAGGCCCACTTGAATAGCCGGTTGAACTCAGCCTCTTCGCGCGGGGTTCGGTCCTGGCGGTACAAGGTGCAAAAGCGCACACCGTTATCGAAAATCTCACTCATTTCTGCACCCCGCGAGCCTTGCCTTTGGCTTTCCCCTTGGTGGTAGAAGGTGCTCCCTGAACAAGCGTGTCTGTTCTCCTGAATGTTTTTGGTGGCAGATATTCTTCCCTGTGCTCTGGCACGTATCTGGAAATAACAGCGGGTTCAATTACCGGGATGTCCATTTACTCAGTCTCCTGTGATGGCCAATGTTGCAGTTCTTTTTCCTTCATCAAGCGATGGGATTTACTCCACAAAGCAAAAGATTTTTGTCCATGCTCAGAAAGCAATTTTTCAAAAATTCTTTCTGAATCTAGGTTTTCCAAAACACCATTAGGTAGCCCCGCATCAAGAAATATCGGTTGGCTGTTATTCTGCGCTGCACATTCGCGCATCAAGACAGCCTCCGGTAGCTTCCCCAGTTGAACACCACGGCATGCCCGCCATTCTCACGAAGCCGGTCAAAGGCACGTTCACCGATGTACTGTTCCACCTCGCCAAGCGTCAGGTTGCTCATGACAATCATGGGCCTGAGCGCTTGGTATCTGGCGTTGACCAGATCGAACAGGGTGACTTTTTCCGCTTCGGTGTTGAGTTGGGAACCCATCTCGTCGATGATCGTGAGATCAGGAACGGCAAACTGCTGGATCACTTCCCGCTCGGTTTTTTCGGATCCCTTGCGGTAGGTTTCCCGCACCATACGGATGGCATCCATTGCCGTAGTGAACGTCGCAGTGAAGCCTTGCGCGATGATTGCATGGGCAATGCCAGCGGCCAGATGTGTTTTCCCTGTGCCTGGAGAACCGCAGAAAATCAGGCTTCTCCCTGCGGAAAGCGCATCTGCAAAGTTTGCTGCATAGTCCTGGGAAATCCGCAACGCCCGATGTTGACCGTCCGTTTCGGCGATGTAGTTTTCCAGCTTACGGTTTGCAAACCTTGGCGGAATGCCGGCGTTTTGCATCACCCTGGCCCGCATCGCCTCACGCCTTGCGGAATCCTGGTCTCGCACCTGTTGACGCCCGAATTCCTCAAAGCACACCGGGCAATCCGTCCAGATTTGTTGGCCGGCAAATACCGATTTCCGCGACTCAAATGGCCCATGTGTCGGGCAAGATGCTGATCGAACCTCAGCCAAAACGGTTTCTGGATTGACTTTCACTGGCTGGCCCATGGTTAAAAGCTCCCATCTGGATTGATTCCCTTGGTGTAATCCCGCTGTGCGAATCCCGAATGCGCAGACACACGTATTCCATTTCCGCTCACCCCAGAATTTTCCTGGGTTGCAGATTTCCCGTTTGTTCTCGCCAAAGAAGATTTTTCGTTTTCCATCCACTGCGCCCTGAACCCGGTCCACCCCTTGTTCGCCGCAAACAAAAGTGCCTCGTTTGGGTCTCCGCCGTACTTCAAAAGCTCGTTTGCGATGGACTTCCAGGCAAGATCCGTGAGCGGATTTTTCTTTGCCCGCCGATGCTCCAGGTACCCATGTGCAATTTCTGCCGACAGGTTGGGCACGTCCGAAATCATCTTGCCAACTGTCAGAGTCGACAAAGACGCAGATTTGCGTCGCGAAGGCGACGCCTTCTGTTCGCCCTTTTGGCTGTCGCCTATATGTGTATTTCTTGGTATTGGTTCTGGTATATGGTTATGGCTATGGTTATGGCTATGGATAGGGTTTTCTGTGGGTTTTGGCTCGGTTTCGGTTTCGGTTTCGTTTTCGCTAACCGAACTACCAACCATATCGGTATCCGAATCACAAACCGAACCCATAACCGAATTGTCAACCAATTCGGTATCCGAAACAGAAACCGAATCGGTTATGCTGTTTTGTTGCGAATCAATAGCTTGCGTCTTTTGAGGACGCCCACCACGCCTGCCAGACTCTTGGTTGATTAGCTTTCTGTTGTTCCCCTGTTCTATCTCACGGATTGCGCGCTCGTTGATCAGCCCCTCTGGAACCGAAATCCAGAACGTTTTTGACACGTAATCGATCGCTTTTTGTTCTGCTTTTGTGTTCGCGCGGAGCATCCGGTACAGAGCCTTCCCGGTGGGGAGCGGCCTCTCGGTGGCGTAGAAGAACTGCAGCATCATGTGAAATGCTCCGTGCTCAGCCAATGACAGGTGAGAGGTGTCGCGTTGATAATCACCGATATACAGTTTGAAGTAGTTCATTGGTTCCCTTCTTTCCCCTTCTTGTGGAATAGGTGCCAGCGCGACCGACCGAAGGGAGTGTCAGTCCGGGTGCCCCCGTTGCTGGCGTAGAAGTGGTGCTTTGTGATGCAATGGCAGTAACCAGACAGGAGACGGTTACCATGTCCAAACAAGCCATCCATCAGCGCAGCGGTAAATTGGTTTCTCCAGAAGAGTTTGTTGCTCTGGAAGGCCCTCAATATCGGGAGAAAGGTGTCCATCCAATCTGTCCAGTCTGTAAATGCCCGCTGGATCTGTATGGCGTGCATTCCATGCACGTGACATCCCGCTTTGATCACCCGGATGGGAGTACCTGTGAGCGTTCGTCCCATCCCGATCCACGATATGCATACCTTGGAAATGCAGAATTGGATCTGGATTCCGGCGTTCGGCTGCGGGCGGATATGTGCGAAATAGAAACGCTCAAGTCCGTGTATGCCGCTTGCCGGGCCTTGACGAGGAAACTCACGGGACCGGAATTTGTGGAAATGTGCCGCCAGGGAGACAAGCGAAATATCTGGGCTTACAAGGGGTTGACTACCGCATGGTTGCCTTACGTATTGGTGACGCTGATAGACTTGCCTGCATGCGATGCCAGGAATCAACCACTGCGATTTGTGCTGAACAAGCCCGCAAGGACGGATGTATCCGCAATTTGGTTGCGCCCACAGGACTGCTCTTTGGAAAAGCATTTTGCGGATACCGGGAATCCGGTTCGGAATGGGTCGATCCCAATTCCCAACGATCCCGCAGAGCGAGCCAAGACGGACACTGCTTGGATCAGCAAGAGTTTGTTCGAGATCATCTGGCAATGTTGTGCTGATCATGCCTGATCCCCGCTGCTAGTCGTCTCAGTAGCGGAAAATTCATAGCCTGGCATGGGCGGAAAGGCACCGTTTTTGTCTTTGCAGCAATTCAGGCCATAAATATTTATACAGCGCAGATCGTCCCGCCCCGGTGAATGGTAATCGATCGCAAGATCATCCTGGCCGTAGTAATCTGGTGGATCGTAAATTACGGCCACTTCGCGAAGCTTTTGGTCAAATCGGCGAATCATCTCAGCCAATGCCAGGCAGGCATCGTCGAAGGTGGCACGCATAGCAAAAGCATCCTCGTCGTTCTGGATGACGGCTGGTTCATAGTCGGCGCGAATCCTCATGGCGTATTGAAAGCGCTTAAACACCAGGTCCACGGTTGGCGCGTCTACGAATCGCTCACTGGAGACAACCAACGCTACCCATATGGGGTCAGATTCCGAATCTTCGGGGGGGCATTTCAGGACATGGCCATACCAGAACGCGGCGCTGCGAATACCACCATCCAGCAGGGCCAACAGTTCCCTGTCGTTTTCGTGAGACATGGGACCGTGGTCTGTAACCAGGACGCGCTCGCGAAACAGTAGACAGGGCACGGTATATGGATTCCGCGACAACTCGCGCCGAAGAAGGCGTACCGACCAATGCTGTTTTATCATCCTTTTCCTCCAGATTTTTTGCTCATACCGGAACCCCGTATAATGGGGAACGAGATGAATTTGGCACCAATGGAGCAAGACCATGGCAAATGGAGACACACCGTTGCTTCGGCCGTTGCCAAGCGAGGAAGATCAGCGCAAGGAAGATTTGCAAACCTATCATTGGATTCTGGACGCGCTTCAGCACAATCAGACGTGGGAGCGGTATGTATCCGCCCCAAAAGAATCCTGGATTTTTCGGTTGCTTAAATCGAAGCCAAAGATAAGAGAGGTTCCGTGGATTGCCATGAAAGTTTGTTGGGTTGCCAGTCGCCCCGGTGGACTGGCATCGCCAAATCCGCAGGTTTATGAGGTTGGCTTTGTTCGGTCGAATCCGGTTTCCTGCATTCGATATATGGTATCCAGCGGCCAGCAATCTTCGTTCAAAAGCCGATTGCGCAGGGGTAAACCTTGAGCCAAATCCCGGATAGTCATACCAGAACTGCAAAGCTGGGCGGAGCATCGCCATCATGTTTGCTGTGGATTCGTTCCGCTTACGCCAATCCCAAATGGCGCCATCGATGCTCAGGGGAATAGGTTTCTGGCGGTACGAGATCATATGGTCCGCCCCCTACGAGAGAATTCCGCGATCTTTCGCTGGATCCATTCGTCGGAATTGGCAGCGCCATCCCTTTCCGCGATTTGCCTGTTTTTGAGACGGGTTTCCCGTGCTCGCTCCAAGGCCCTGTCCGGAGCGGCGATCGGGTGCTTGCGTAGCACCTCCAGAGGATCCCTGATGGCGGACCTGCGCCTCACAGCACCACTCCTTCATCCATGGCCGCCCTCGCCAAAATGCGCAGGGCTTTCAGGTGCTCCGCCTTGATGGTGGTTTTCTCACCGTCTCCCAGGTACTCGGGCTGGATCTCCAGGTAGGAGAACAGTTCGCAGAGTTGGCCGAGCTTGAGACCGCCGTCCCCGGCGAGGAATCGGGATAGCGCCGATTCATGCACGCCTATTGCATCTGCACAGGGCCGTTGTCCCTTTTGGGCAATTGCCCGCAGGATCAGCGACTGCATGCGTTGAGAAGCGTTTGGTTCCATCAGGAAATCCTCGTGCAATTGCAATCAAGATTTGCCGTGAAGTTTCCATCGTTCTTGCAGAAGCTTTCCGGCATTCTGGGTATGTCGGTAGCCACAAGAAGAGAGCCACGCCATGCGCCAAAAGAAAGAAAAACGCCATATCCGCGAGCAGGCTCGGGAAACAGCGCAGTGTGGGACTGGCAACGCTGGGCGTTGCGGCAGTGGAGCAGAGAGGCAACCAAGCCCCAAAGCCGACGCGGAATCATGCCGACTCCCGGTGTGGCTCAGCCATCGTTGTGGGGAGGGGACCGAAGATGTCTGGGCGGAGGTCCTGACGGGTTATTTCTCCGCCAGTCGCAATTTCAATCCGGATGGCTGTTTCGGGAGATACCCGTCTGTGTCCACTTTTCCACTGCGAGATCATGGAGTTAGAAACGCCAAGCGCTTCAGCTAAGGCGCGGTTGCCGTGGATGGACGTATAAGAGATCAGATTCATGATAGAAAGGTTAGCTAGAGCTAACCTACTTGTCAACAGCGCAAGCTAATCGATTTAGTGTTTAGCTCGTGCTAACTTATCAGCCATGGGTGATCAACAAATGCAAGACGATATTTATCGGCAAAGACAAGAGATGTTGTCTGAGTATATTGAGTTGGAAGCCCAGATAGGTGGAGCTAGGGGTGCTCTCCGCCGCGTGGCTGATGTATTAGACATTGATAGGTCATTGCTCTCTCAGATCAAGAGTGGGCATAGAAACTGTGGAGAGGAGCTCGCCCTCAAGATTGGGTTGAAACTCAGGAACCCGAACTGGTGGGTGCGAGATAAGGATAAAAAACCTGGGTTTGATAAAAATGTTAGTCCTGCTCCAAGTGCGATTCGTACGGTTCCGCTCATAAGCAAGGTTGCAGCAGGGCGCATGACGGAGGTCGCAGATCCATATGAAGCTGGAGCATCGGAAGAAGACATTCCAGTATATGGTGAAGTTTCAGATTACACTTTTGCCCTACGAATTGAAGGCAACTCAATGGAGCCAGAATTTATTGATGGTGATATAGTTATTATTGATCCGTCTGTCAGTCCATTGCCTGGCGATTTCGTTGTGGCGAAGAACAATGAAGAAGAGGCTACATTCAAAAAATACAGACCTCGCGGAAAGAATGATCAAGGGATTGATTATTTTGAGCTTATCCCACTAAATGAGGATTACGCCCCTTTGAGATCCGATCTTGAGCATTTGCGCGTGATAGGTACGATGGTGATGTGCATCAAGAAACGCAGGACGAGAAGGTAGGGCTATTCACGACCAGCTTTAGCTATTGACTTAATGGTTAGCGACAGCTAACCTTTCTCCCATCAACTCCGCCACCCCGGCGGCACGATGGGAGATTGCCATGCAACCATTGCCTCGGCCACGTGCTGGCCAACACAACAAGCCTGGACACGTGCGCGTCGACGTTGCCTATGCCGACGGATCCAGCCTTTCTTTCATTTTCCCGCGCTCCACGCGCATCCCTGACCTGAACGCGCAGATCGCAAGGGCAGGGCGGGTGCAGAAGGTCATTCTGCAGTGAACCCCGTTCTTCTCTCCGTTTCGACCGGAGGCCATGACCAGCGCAATCGTGCTGATCGGCTCTTGCGCAAAATCCTGCCCTATGCGCCGCAAGGAACCTGTATCCGTCAGGACGCAGGTTGCCTGCGGCTCGTTGTTCGCAGCCAGCAAACTTCTACCACAAAAGTTCGTCTTTGGGACGAAATGTAATATTTAGGGGAAATGCCATGTCTCAACTTGCCAGAGTAGAACCAAAAAGCTCCATTCCATCGCTGGATGTGTCAGAGAATGACCTCATCCATGTACTGGAAAACAGCGTGTATCCAGGGGCGGCGCGGGAATCCATCAAGGTGGCCATCGATTATTGCCGCGCCGGCCGGCTGGATCCTCTGCAAAAACCGGTGCATATCGTGCCTATGTGGGACGACAGGCTGAAGCGTATGCGGGATGTGATCATGCCTGGCATTAACCTGTATCGCATCCAGGCCGATCGCTCTGGCTGCTATGCTGGCGTCAGTGAGCCGGAGTTCGGACCGGACGTTGAAGAAAACCTTGGCGGGGTGAAAATCACCTATCCCGCATGGTGCAAGGTCACCGTAAAGCGCCGGTTGGCGACCGGTGAAATTGCCGAATTCTCTGCCAAGGAAATGTGGAAAGAGAATTACGCAACCAAGTCCAAGGATAGTCTTGCCCCCAACAAGATGTGGGGGCGCCGTCCGTATGCACAACTCGTGAAATGCGCCGAGTCGCAGGCCTTGCGCAAGGCTTTCCCGGAAATCAGCGCACAACCAGCGGCCACAGAGACTGTCACCGTTCCCATTGAAGTCGTTGATCCGGAAACTGGGGAGATTGTCACGATACACTCTGTGCGTGGCCCTGAGCAGGTTGCTGCCAAAGCTACCGTTGTGGAGCAGCAGATATTACCAGAATACCCAGCAGAGAGCTTCGCGGAAAACCTCCCGAAGTGGCGAGACCTGATTGAATCTGGTCGCAAAAACGCAGATGCGATCATTGCATCGGTTCAACGTCACGCGACGCTGAGTGCGGAGCAGATCGAGAAGATCAAGGCATTGGTCGATCAGGATTTTGAAGAGATTCCGGCGGAACAGGTTGCCTGATGTCTGTCGTTCATGCCCCAGATTCCCCTTGCCGTGGGTTTTGTACCACGGCGCTTGGGGACGAGATCTGCAAATCTTGCGGCAGAACCTGCGCGGAAGTGGATGGTTGGATTGGGTTCAGCCCAGAACAAAAACTTGCCTGTTGGGATCGCCTGAAAAGACAAGGGTGGATCGACGCGGATTGTAGGCCATTGCGCGGAAGAATTGAGTAGCTAACGAGACAATCTGCGCCACATCTGAAAGATTGTGGGAGAACTCATAATGTCGATTTATTCTGAAGAATACGAGGAGCTTTTGGCAAAACATATCGATTCCCTCGAAATGTTGCGTCAGTCAATCCGGGATCATAACGAACTGGTTCGCGCTCTCCAGGATGAAAAAGAAAGGCGTGATGAATTGTTTGGTTTGTTGCTGCAGGCTCGTGGCATGCTTGCGTCATACGTTATTCGCGATGTTCTCGATTCCGCTTTTCAGCCTCTTTATGTGCGCTTACATTCGGTCGATAGGGGATAATCGATGGTCAGGACACTAGATATCCACGAGGCTGCGGCTTTTCTGCACATGCACAAGGACACGGTGCAGCGGCGTGCCAAGGCGGGAGAGATCCCGGGCACCAAGCCTGGCCGCAGCTGGGTCTTCCTAGAAGAGGATCTTGTCGCTTATCTCAAAAGGCTCCAAACTCAACCCCGGCAGACGGGCAAAGGAGAAACCCTATGCTCTACAAACGTGGTAACACCTGGTGGATGGATTTCATCGCACCAGGCGGCCAGAGAGTTAGACGCTCTACTGGCACAACGGACAAAGCAGCCGCACAGGAGCTGCACGACCGTATCAAGGCAGAAGGCTGGCGCCAGTCACGGCTGAACGAGGCCCCGGAGCATACCTGGGACGAGGCAGCCCTGCGCTGGGTCAAGGAAAAGGAACACAAGGCAAGCCTCAAGGATGATCTGCAGCAGCTACAGTGGCTGCAGCCGTACCTGAGTGGCAAGCCTTTGAGCGCTGTCACCCGGGATCTTGTGCAGCAGATTCTGGATCGGAAAAAAGAGGAGACTTCGGCCAGCACCGCCAATCACTATTTGGCGCTGATCCGTGGCATCCTGCGTCGGGCCCACAAGTGGGGGTGGCTGAATACCCAGCCATCTTTCGAGCCCTATCCGGTGAAGAACCAAAGGCTGCGCTGGTTGACCAAAGAGGAAGCTGCACGGCTTCTGCGCGAGCTTCCCGAGCACCTGGCCGACATGGCCGAGTTCTCCCTGCTCACGGGATTGCGTCAGTCCAATGTCACTGGGCTGGAGTGGTCGCAGGTGGATCTGCAGCGCCGCTGCGCCTGGATCCATCCCGACCAAGCGAAGTCACGCAAGCCGATTCCGATCAGCCTCAACGACCAGGCTATCGAGGTTCTGCGCCGGCAGATCGGCAAGCACCTCGTCAGGGTATTCACCTATGAGGGGAATCCGGTCACGCAGACCAACACCAAGGCCTGGCACAAGGCACTCAAGCGCGCCGGCATCGAGGACTTTACTTGGCACGGTCTGCGACACACCTGGGCGTCCTGGCATGTACAAGCTGGCACGCCGCTGATGGTTCTGCAGCAGATGGGTGGTTGGGCAACGCTCGACATGGTGCAGCGGTACGCGCACCTGTCTGCGGACCATGTGGCACAGTATGCCGATAATGTGTCAGTGCTGGGCACGGTTCATGGTACAAAAAAGACACAGACCAAGCTGAAATCTGTGTCACAATCACCGCAAGTTGTTGAATGAATTGGTGCCGGCAACAAGAATCGAACTCGTGACCTTCTGATTACAAATCAGCTGCTCTACCTGCTGAGCTATGCCGGCACTGCCGCCCGCATTATAGGGCTTCATGCAACATTCACCAAGATCACACCCAAGCTGGGGA
>JAEHJW020005117.1_pt1 | contig 18515 bp, 21 predicted proteins | sample 9271431 | NCBI WGS metagenome assembly JAEHJW02 | reverse complement strand
TTATTACCCCCATGGTATCATTTTCTATAGGTATAGCAAGCGTTTCGACAAAAATAGACTGAAACTTCTTTGAGTATCGTTGAGTAACCGTGACAAATACTGATAAATGGTGCATATTAATGATAAAAATTCACCGGTTTGGTGAATTTAGCTCTCTTTTTGACTGATTTTACGCTGTTATCGTAATTTTACTATATAAAGCTAAGATTTGGCAAAAAGAAAAACAAAAGTGTTTTGGAAAAGCAGGAAAATCGTACCACATAGAGAAGTAAAGCCGAAAACACTGAAACGCAAGGGGGATAAGTGAGTATGCGTGATATGAGAAAAATCGTCTTTCTGATCCTGGCAATTGCTTCAGTTTTGCTGGTAACTGCTTGTGGCGCAAGCACAGCCACAACAGCAACAGCACCGTCTCAACCTAAAGAAAAAATGACTAACGCCCAAATTGATCAGCTGATGGGGGATCCGGACAAATACAAAGGGTATCCTATAGAACTCACCGGGAAGGTTTTTGTTGGGGCAGAAACCAAAGACGGAGTATCCACATTCCAGATGTGGGCGGATCCAAAGAATAATAAAGGCAATGTGGTGGTATACACCAAAGGCAGCTCTGCAGGCAAGGAAAACGATTTTGTTAAAATTACAGGCATTGTCCAAGGAAAACTCGAAGGCAAAAACGGATTCGGTGCAGCGATTACAGCCCCGGCCGTCCAGGCAAATACAGTAGAAAAAATTAACCCTATGGATATCTTGGCGCCTACCAAACTTAAGGTAGATGTCAACAAGACTGTTGATCAGCGCGGCTACCAAATTACGCTGCAAAAGGTAGAATTCGCGGATACCGAAACCCGGGTTTACCTTAAAGTCACCAACAACACCAAGGGGAAGATTAACTTCTGGAAATACGAAGCAAAAGCTGTTCAAGGCGGAAAGCAGTTTGACCAGGAGACTAACTACGAAGCTGATTATCCTGATATCCAGTCTGACATTTTACCAGGGGTGTCGTCGGAAGGGATTATTACCTTTAAGCCATTGGCTCCTGGAGCAAAGTCGGCGCAATTCTTCTTCGACGGTGCTTTCGATGACTGGTCGCTCCATTTTAATACGGCCAAGTTTGATGTAACGTGGTAGCCTGTAGTTAAGAGCCTGTAACTAAATGTAACCTTCTGCGAAAGGAGCCTTGTGATGGCTACAGTGGAACAGGAACGTGCTGAACATGAAGCTTTACGCAAGCTACTCGAAGAACTTGCAGGTACGAAACCAGACCAGTTGATACGAACTGATGAATTAGGAAGTTCGCTTAACTTTAAGCCTGGCTTACCTTTCTTTGAACGAATGCTTTGGCTATTTCGTACATTATCCGAAAGCAACCTCGACAACGTTCCTTACACGGTTCTAAACAAATTAAAAAACTTATCCCTACAGTTAAAAACCCAGGTTGACCAAGTGAAACAATTTTCCCCTAACGTAAATAACCCGACAGCTGTCCGTGACACATTGATTTATTGGTTTAGAGATAATTACGACGGATACTTTATCGAAATTTCACCTGTCATTGCTTACTCAATCCGAAAGGGGACCGACTTTGAATTACTCGAGAAAAAAGCCAGGGAAAGTTTGATTCAAATAGAAGCTGTAGTAAAAGAAATTGAAGAACACGGACGCGATGCTGCTGCTGAGACAGAATTAACATTACAAAAGGTTAGACAGGCCGCTGCCGAAGTTGGAGTAGCTCAGCATGCTACCCATTTTCAACTGGAGGCAAAAAATCATTCCGAAACCGCAGCTAAATGGTTGATAGCTACTATAGTAGCTGGATTTATTACTGTTGTCTGGGGTATCTTTAGCTTCAAGTTTCACCCTGTTCCAATGAGTAGTCCGCCAACGACTACTGAACTAGTAGAATCTTTTGCTTCTAAGCTAATGGTACTTTCAGTTTTGTATTATGTTTTGGTCTGGGCTGGCAAAAATTACGGAGCACATCGACATAACTTTGTAGTAAATAAACACAGACAAAATGCTTTGAGTACATTCGAAACCTTTGTTAAAGCTGCCGGTGAGGATATTGACACCAAAAATGCAGTGCTTTTGCAAGCAACGCAATCAATTTTCAGCTCCCAATCAAGTGGCTACATCAATAGAGATAATGACCAAGAATCTCCCAATAAAATAATAGAAATAATGAGGAATGTTAGTTCGCTAGGAAAAGGCAACTGAAATTAACACATAATACGTTTAGTCCCCAGCCGGAAACAGCTGGGGACTTTTATTTTTCCCAAATAATATGTTGACACCATGACACCATAGTACTACAATAAGAGTAGGGGATGACACCACGACACCACAAAGGGGAGGCGATAACAAAGTGAAAAGAATCCAAGTCGTAACAATCCAGATGGTCAAAGAAAAATCCTTACTCTACGAAAACAACCACATCAAAAGCCCAATTGATGCCTACGAAATCGCCGAGAAATTCCTAGTCGGCGCGGACAGAGAACACTTCGTGGTAATGTGCCTGGACAGCAAAAACAAGGTCAACGCTTTGAACACTGTAAGCATCGGAACATTAAATAGCAGCGCGGTACACCCCAGGGAAACATTCAAAGCGGCGATACTGGGAAACAGCGCGGCAATCATCCTCGTACATAACCACCCCAGCGGCGACCCCACCCCAAGCCCTGAGGACCGGGCAATCACTAAAAGGCTGGCCGAAGCCGGCAGAATCCTTGGAATCGAAGTTTTAGACCACATAATCATAGGTGACGGACGGTATGTAAGTCTAAAAGAAGAAGGGGTAATTTAGCCGGAGCAATCCGGCGCCCCCTTCCCTACAAATAGAGGAGGAATTGAAAATGACAGTGACTGAAATAAGAAGCAGTCTCCCCACTATGGTAATCTGGATGGCAAAAGAGGCCGTCATGGAAGGTGTAAAATCCTATCACAAAGCACAAAAGCAATATGATATCGAAGATCAAAAGAAGGAGTCCGGATTGCCATACAATTACGCCCTGGGGCATGCTTACAAAGACGGTGTTCATGTAGCAGCGGAAATCCTTTGGAAGCTCTTTGCCTCCTGTACGATTGACTGCATGGAGGCCATTGAGACAGTCGCTGAGAAAAAGGATGGTTACTGCGGAGATCCTGACCGTTACTTTGATGATTTTGTACTGGCACTTGAAAAACGGCTCGGTGACCCGATTAGAATCAGGAAGTGCGAATAGGCTACGCCCACCCCCAACATTGCCCCGCCTATGGTGTCATGGTATTATAATAGCGAGGTGATTTACGTGGAACAAACCCCAACTTACGGGCCGGAAAAAGAGGAAAAAAAGTTCTCTGTACGGATCCCGGTCCCTATTTGGAAATTGGCCAGGCTCAACGATATAGAGACTGGCGAAAGCATGAATGCTTTGATAATCCGATTACTTACTGAGCATTTTCGGCAGCAAGGCAAATTGCCAGAGGAATAACCCCGCCTGACGATGGCCTGCTGGGTACAGGCCGAAACCGATGATCCGGACGTACTCCGGGGAGGTCGCGGGAACCCGCTTCGAGCTGGCTTTGCAAAGTTGGCCTTTACATATACGCTCTTTAAAAATTGAAAAAGCCTCACCCGAAGGTGAGGCCGAAATCATAGTAATAGTTATTTACTTGCCGGTGGAGGGTTTGCAGCCTTAGCATCGCTGGCCGGCGCAGTCCTAACCGAGGCGGGAATATCTGCCGCAGGGGGCGCAGCCGTAGCCGAAGAAGTAATACCTACAGCACTACTACCAAATAAAGAAACAAGCTTGTCCTTGATATCCGCAATAAATTTAGCCGTTAGAGCAGCGGCTGAGGTGAAAAATACTGCCTGCAGCGAAGCATTACTCCCGGCCATGGCTGCCAACACTATCAGCGGTACCACATACGGAAGCACCCCGGTCCGGATGAAATCGGGCAGTTTCCGAACATCGAATTGCTTTTGTATGATTGCGACGGTGACACCAAGTGCGAAATCTGCCAGGACTAAGCCGAGGACTGTGAGCAGCGCCGTTAGAACGGCTTGTGGAAAGAGCACCATACGGTTAAACATAGACATACCTCCCTTAAATTATTAATCCCAGGCAAATCGGCTCGGAAAATCTTACTGCTTACCTTTTGCGATAAAGTCGCCTACGGCCACCGCTGTGGCGTTTCGGTCTTGACCGGCAATCGTTACATACTTGGGATCGTCCGGTCCGCCAACTTTGTACGGCTTGCCCTTGCAGGCCGCCAACAGGGCAGGAGTAACATAATCCAGTAGTATGACCGGGCAGCGAAGGAAATTCATGAGCTCCGTGGCCGCCGGCATATCAGCATCCCCGTAGGCCACAATCAGATTGTCCAACTGTGTCACCTCCTTAACTTCGGGATGAGCAGCCGGAACCGGTGCCTCCACAATGGGCTGCGGATCCGGCGGTTGAACTATCGCCAGGTACTCGGCTGCTGCATATCCCGTATGGCCGCCCCAGCTAACCTGCCACCAGTTGTCAGACGTCTTAGCCAGCACTTCGACCTTGCTGCTGTCCGGCATGTTAGCTATGAGCTTGCCGCTGACTGCTGGGGCATCTCTGAGGTGCAGGCCGCCGTTAGCATGGACTACTGCCTGGCCAACCGGCGTAGCATCTGCCATCACTTCCGGCCATGCTCCAGGGGCCTTGTTGATGTGGTTCCGGTCGACCTGTACGCCGCCGATCTGGACGCCGTTCTGATATTGGTACAGGTGCCCCGGATAGACTTGCCCGCGTGACCAGGCATATGTCTGCCAGTACCTATCAGGTGCGTGCCCTGAGTGCTCCAGCGCCTCCAGGACGGCATAAGAGCCGTAAGCGCCTACCAAGTAGCTGCCTTGCAGGCCGTCCCTCACACCGCGAAAATACTCGATGATGGCGGCCATATCTTGGGCTTGAGCATTAAAATCGACTGTGAAGTAGATTGCCGTACCGTGCGGCGCCCCGAGATATTCAGCCTCCGTAGCGGCGGCCTGGGCGTCAGAAACACCTTTGCTGTAGCTAAAATAGCTGGCGTGCGTCGGGTCGGTCTCCCATGTGAGCCAGACGGACAGGCCGGCATTATGGATTGCCTGGACTTCCTGGGGAGTGAGGCCCTTCCAGGAGTTCCGGCCTAGGTACCGGCCTACCGCTGATATACTAGCATTTTTCAGATTTGTGGCTGTGGTTGGGTTTAACTTGGTTGCGCAATCAATACCATTGAGACTCATAAGCGTTCATCTCCTTATTTAATAATTATTCGATTTCAGGCAGTTCGACCATCTGCCCGGCCAGGTGATGGGTTGAGTCGGTGAGGAATCGGATTGTGCCAAGGGTGATAAAACTGTGGCACACGCCGCATTTGAAAGGTGCGGGATTGTCTTTGTTTTCAGTATTATAGGTACACCAACAATTGTCACCATCTTTGTGTTGGGATGTATAATGACCTGTCTTTATCAGCAATGAGGGTGTCAGTGTGGGTCTTTCAAGGTTATCGTAGAATTCCCACGCATTAGGGCCACTCACAGGTATAATATGCGTTTCTTTGCATCCTGGACAGTCAATCCGGATTCTTCTTATCCCGTCCTTGCCATCAACCTCTTTAGCCTTCAAGGCTTTCCATCTCCTTCAGTACTTCTTGTGAGGTCTCTCCGTCCTGTGGAACAGGATCTTCGCCATCCTTGGCCAACTTCTGGATCACCCATACTGGAAAGGTGAGACTGTGGATACCTGTTCCACTGTTGTTGTCCGCGTGATCCACACCGGTATGATGTTCTTGGCAGAGTACGAGCATATTCCTGACATCATCGACAGTGGTCATGAGCTGATTCCTGAGAAGTCGCCCGTACCCATACGGATCCCACTCTTCACAAAAAGCCTTGAGTTTATCGAAATCCGTGACATTCTCAAGGCTCCATTCCGCGCCGAAGTGATGAACCTGGAGATTTTCAGTTGAGTCACACACCCAACATTTAAAATGCCCGTCTGTTTTTAGACGGGCTTTCGCTTGGCGGAACTCTGCTGATTCTGTTCGGTCAACGTGCTCCGGGGTTATGATTATTTCCGTTAGCTGTCGTTTTTGGACGTGGGCTTCAACCGTCACTGCTAGCTCCTCCCTTCGTCGGTACCACCAGCTGTCGGATCTCCTTCTGCTCTGCGTGCAGCAGCTTGACAGCCTCTTTAACCACCCGCATCTCAGCCATCACCTCATCATGTGTCTCCATCAGCACCCGTTCCTGGCTCTCTCCGGCCACCCGTGCGACATAGCCCAACACAGGCAGAGCAGCCCCCTGGAAGAACGACTGGACGATGTACTGAATCCAGCCTACCGGGTCATGCGGCCTCTGCAGAAACAGGGGCAAAAGCACGAAGGCCGAAATTACATAAAACATGGCCATGGTGGAAAGCCCGTAGGCCAGCTTATCGCCAAGCCAGTTGTTAAACTTGCGCAAGGCAATCACCCCTTTTTGCCTTCGACAATTTCATCAATTCGGTGGTGGGCGGACTTTGCCGATTCCTCCACCCTGGTCACGCGCTCCCCCAGGTCTTTGATGTTCCTGTTTGTGTCCTTCTGCTCCAACAGCACATCGTCAATTCGCCGCTTGATGTAGTCATTGTCGGCCCGCAGGGTACCCTCGGCAGCCCCAGCGGTATAGGTATCTTTTTTAACCAAATGGGCATAACCAAAAGCCCCTACTAAAGTGCCAATGATAGTTGTCACTAAAGCAACCACCGCAACTAAAGTTGATTGTCCCAACACAACTCCCTCCCGGTAACCGATTTATAACGAGTCAACTATGCGGTAAAAAACAAAAACCCAAGTACCCAAAAAGTACCTGAGTTTCTGTTGCCAAGGAGAGATATATGCGCCAACCCTGCAATACAGTATATGCTCCAAATGTGGGTGTTGTCCTTGCTTTACTCTCTTGACTCTACCAATGCTATCAAGTAATCCAACTTTGCCTCAATACGGTCGAGCTGGGATGCCGTCTTCGGAGGATTCTTAGCGGCATTCAGAGCCTTTACTTCGTCGCTATCATCAATCACGAGATGCCCTGGAGCCGCTTCTGATATTTTGTGCTCCCGCATACGCTACACCCCCTGAACCGTGATGGAGTCGTTCTGCCAGTTAACTACATCCGTGGCTACTGTATATTGCCCAGTGGTGTTTAAGCTTAGGGTCAGGGTAGCCTGCCCATTCGTCGGCGTCACAGTTGTGGATGCTTGGCTACCCCCTGGCGACGTCACCACAAAGGTAAGCGGTGTGATGTCTGTAGGCACTGGGTTGTCCTGCCAATCGAAGATTTTGGCAGTGACTGTAATTTGCACTCCGGTACCCACGGTAATGGGATTCGGCTGCGAAGGCATGAGTTGGGTTTCGCGGTAGCTGGCCAGGTAATTGGTCAGTGCTGCCTGTGTCACCTTGTCGTACTCCAGTCTGCTGACTTCTTGACCGTTCCGCTCGATTAGGATTGTTGGCAGGCTGTGCATTTCGGGGAGGCTGCCGCTGTTCTCCCAGTAATCCAAAACGTTGTGTGCGGCGGTAATACTGGCTTCAACTTGTACGGCCGTGGCGTCACAATTGCTCTTTATAAATTGAATTGCCAACATCCTATAATCCCCCTTGAATCAATATGTTGCCAACCCCTCCAGCTGCCCCAAGGTTGCCGGAGGTGTACCCAGTGCCACCATTACCGCCTGCACCTCCATTTGCCCTGACAGTGCCGCTATTAGCAAAGCTACCACGATATAAAAGCACTATCACGCCGCCGCCTCCGCCTCCGCCTCCGCCTCCGCCTCCAGCGTTAGCTGTAGCATTACCTCCGTTCCCACCGTTGCCGCCGTTGGAAGATATTATGGCTCCTGAATTGATTGTTAAGTTCCCGCCGCAGATAACATAAATCAAACCGCCGCCACCAGGGCCGCCCGTAGAGCCTGCATAAACTCCCGTTGCCCCTCCTGCGCCATTTCCTGCGCCCCCTCCGCCGCCACCAGAAGCACTCCCATAAGCAGCGTCATAGTTTCCTCCAGACCCGCCTGTTGAGACGCCAGTTGCTGCTGAACCACGATTAGTGGAGGTGGTAGTATCCGAAGTGCCCCCTGCACCCGCGCCGCCTCCGCCGCCTCCGCCGCCACCCCAGGCAGAACCACCGAATCCTGCCCCGGGACTGTGCCCTACATTATTGGAGGTGATGGTAGAGGGATTACCTGTTCCCCCTGTTCCTCCACTTGCGCCCGCACCCCCCGCAAGAAACGGGAAGTTAATCAATCGCCTAAGGAGTGGGACGTTTTCGTAGTTATATCCACGTGCTCCACCAGTGTCGTCCCCAAGCCCATCCATAACGATGCTGCCAGAGATAGAAACGTCCCCCTGTGAAAACAAGATTAATCCCTTGCATTTTGAAGCTACCGTAACCGTTACACCAGCCGGGATATTAATGTTCGAATATTGCTTTAGCACCACGGCTTGATTGCTGGTCAGGGGAAATGTGACATTGGCTGATGGATTAAAAATACCGTCGGAGCCGTCACCGTACAGGTCTATGCGCGAGTACGGCGTCAAGTTAATCAGTCCCATTATTACTGCACCTCCATCCCGGAGATTGTAATCGAAATTGCGCTGGCGGTGCCCTGCTGAACCTGGATCGTCTCCCCGGCCTTCAGAGTGGTTTTCAAATCGCCGAGAATTACGGTTTGCCCTGCCGACATTGAATAGGCTGCTGCCAAGAGGTTTACCCCACCTGCGACAATCTGTACGGTTGCCTGGGCCGATGAATTGTTACAGAGGGTGATTTCCGTAATCACCGCCGTGGCATTGGGCGCCGGCACATTGCTCGTATTGGCCGGAGCTGTGTACTCTGTAGTGAGCGTTGTCGGTGGCTGCCCTTTGTACATCGAGACTATACTACCCCTGGTCAGGGACGAGTTTATCACTGTCATGCCTCACCCTCCTAAAAGCCGTATAGGGATATCGGATTTACTATTGGGGAATTTATCAACCCCTGCATGGCCGTGCCTGTTGTATTTCCCGTGGGCACGTTCGCTGGTATCGCCGTCCCGTAAGCCGCCGGGGTGCTCCCGCTGCCCGGCATCCCTGTCCCGAGGCTGGCGTCTGCCACGTTGTCATTCCAGGTTGTCGTGACATTGTCCCAAATGACGAAGGCGAATTTTTCGGTTCCTGCTGCTCCGCCGGCAGCCGTCCGGTAAACTGCCCTGCCGATTGTGCCTGTACCACCAGTGGCAATTCCAGTCACAGAGGCTTGCCCATTGGTGATAGTGACCTGGGCGCTGGCCGATGATGGTGCAAAACCTTGCACGTAAAAACTGCCGTCGTCCGCCTTCCAGCCCGTAATCAGGACTGTCACCCAATCATAAGCGCCATTGAGGTTTCCGGCGCCGTTTGCTGCTGCGGCTGGAGCGGCGGGAGTCGCCTGCGGGTCCAGCAACGTCAAAAGGCCAAGGTCAATCAATGCTGCAAAGGCCTGGACGAGCTGGTTAACGTCGCTGGCCAAAGGATTAGCGCCTACTACAAGTTGTTTAAAATCCGGCATAATTTCACCCCTTTAAGCCCATTTTCCCTGTCCCCACTTCCAATTTGCAGGTAAAATAGCTGTATTTACCCAGTCCCCATTTAGGTTAAGCTTACAAGTGGTGTACTGGTCTACGGGGAGCGGCTGGCCACTCTGGTAACCTGCCAGGATGTCTGATGCAGAACGGGCGATAGACGAAATATGCAGGTCTGCGATAAGGCCGTCAAATTCGTAACCCGGACTTGTGTAGCAGCCGATATGAACCAATCCATCGGAAGCTAAAGCAAAGTCGGCAGGTTTTGCCACGGTAGCCACAAAAACACCATTCACGTACAAGTAAAGATTGTTGGCGTCCCAGGTGAGAGCAAGTCCGAAGACCGTATTCATAGCGAAACTCTGAACAGCAGAATAAAGACCCGCGTCTCTTACCCCCCATTTGTCTACATCAGTGTTATACCCCAGCCAGTAGTAGCCATTACTGCCGCTGCTTTTGAATGCTGAAATTGCCACTCTGTTTGCACCAGCAAAACTGTAGGCGAAGTTCGGAATTACCCTTAGCTCAATCGTACCTTGAACGGCGGTTAGCACTCCAGCGGCTGAGATAGTCAGTGCTTCTGCATTTCGGGTCGCTGCTTGCGTGGTGCTGTCGTTACGCATATAGGATGTGGGATAAGCTTTTTGCTCAACCTGGACTGAGTCGATGTCCCATGTGTCAAAAGCGGTGTCTGGGAAGAAGTTTATCGTATTATACGAACTTGAACCTGTTGTAACTGTAAGGATGACTCTGATCCAGTTTCCTGACGTATCATTGGTGAAGTTAAATGTACCTGTACCATCTATGGCGAGCTGTAAATATCCAGTTCCTGAAACCCTTCTAACATAGGCAGAAATGGTGTACTGTGTACTTACTACCAACATCCCATTACTTCCGAGACGGTTTCGACCATTATTACCGCCGCTTTTGGCGCTAAGCCGAACGGCATAACTACTGTTATTCCCAGGTACTAAAGCCGCAAAGGCATCCAGGTTAGCTTGCAAAATCCAAACACTAGGCCACGGCCCGGTTACACTAGCATTTTGAATTACTACACCCACATCGCCCCCCACAGCAATCGAAAATCCTCCACTTAGAGAGGTATCGGTCGCCGTAATAGTTGCAAGTAGCGTCCCGCTGGTATTTGTGCCCTGGTACAGCTTCGCGGTCAACAATCCGTTTTTATCCAGGGACAATATCGCAGTATAGGATGTGTTTGCGCTGATTGTCACAGCTGTGGTACTTGCGATTATGCTCCCGGTTCCTGCAACATACTTACTAAGCCAAAAATATCCGTTTTTAAACGACAAGGCATATCTGTTGTTAATATCGGTATAGAGGTTCAACCCCCCAGCGTAAGTTGTTGACACTGTAGCTGGCTCTGTAAACGTGGCCTGAGCAATCAGTGCAAGATTCTGGCCGCCAGATCCCGCCATGGGTTTCCAATTAGGGTTTCCGGCCGTTAATAATCCGCTCGTTACAACTGTCGCTCCACTTGCTCCAAACGTAAAACTGCCCCCTTGTACAGTCCACGCCGCTCCGCTGGTCAGCGGGTCAGAAAACAATATGCCTGTGCCGGTGACCGTTTCAAAATCGCTGTTGTACACCAGGTTCGTGGTTGCTTCCTCAACGGTCATACCTTGTACATTGGGAAACGGCCCTGGCCCGAACCGTGGTAAAGTCGGCCCGTAATACACACCGTTGTTGTCGTAAGCTCCGCTCGCCCTGGCAAAGCTGCCTCGGTCGAAGAGTTTGCCTGCCCATATAAACGTACTTGAGTCCATCAACTCCGCCTGTGCTATGACCGCTACGTCAACGGTATCTGTAGGTGCCGTGATAAGCTGCAGGGGCATATTGTCATCCAACGGCTGGACATCTTGTTTTTGGTTAATTAGAGCAATGTATTTTGTCAACAGATCTTCGACAGCCAAACTCCCACCCCCCTATGCAGCAGCTAATTGCAATTCCAATTGCGTAGAGACAAGTAGCCCACTTGGATTATTAGCACTGATAACAGCATGCACCCAAAGATTACCGGCTTTATCTTGTAGTCCCACTTCAGTGAAATTTCCTACAGTCCCAGAAACCCAGGTCTTACTAAAGGTTATTTTGGCGCTTTGACCATCAAAAATAGCGTAGTCGTAACTAGATGCACTACCGACAACAGAAGTAAACAACGATATATCCCCTGAAGTTAGTACCCCTGTTCCTGTACCTAACATCATTACATTCGGAGGCGGTACGGATGTCTGAATTGCATTTAGGGTACCTGTTAACCATTGGGTAATTACTGCAATGGCATAATTGGTAATTGTGGCTGCGTGCGTCGCGCTCGGCTCCAGATAGATTTTCCACTGCACTGTAAGTGATTGTGTACTCGTCACTGCTAAATTCGCCTGCACGTGCCCCCACATAATACCGTTGACATCAAACAAACCCAGCTCAGTGTAACTGCCGTTCAGCTGTCCGACTTGATACATCTTTAGATACTGTGCGTAATAGGTGTTATAGATATTTATCTGGTCACAAACCGCCAACGTCCCTGCAACGGGTGCCCAAAGTGCTACATCGTTGACCGTAACACCGTTTGCCCTTGTACCGGTACCTAATTCTATTTGTGATGGTGGCAGATACCCAGGGCCAGTATTGGGAGTCATAACCAACCATGCGCATATAGTGTTTAGGGAGTGACTGGTCTGCAGATTATTCACAAACGTGTCCTCAACAATCCTCCCACTACCATCCGCCCATTCGCGCACCGTGAGCCTTACCGAACCTTTTACCTTTGCCCTTAGCAATACAGCACCCCCTATACGACGAACGGCCTGTCCGAACATGCTATATCATACCGTAGCGTAGGCTGCCCAGGATCCGTCGACACAACAGTTTTTGTAACCTTAGAAATATACATAGTTACACCGACTGCGAAATCGCCGCTGAACCGCCTGGCGGAAGTCAAAGTGAAATATTGACCAGCCCTCCAGCCTTGCAAAAAACTGTAGAATGTACCGCCCAAAATTGGAGTTCCATATTTCGCCAGAATAAATTGCAATCTTGCCTCCGCTAACGAAGTGTCTGAGGCACTGAGATTGGGGTCAGAAATCACATATTCGTAAATTCCGTCTGTTCCTTCACGACTACGTAATACCTTCTGCGCCGCTGGATCTTCGGCCATGTAGACAGGTTGATATGCATAGTGAAATGTCACCGCTATATTATTTGTGCCTGCCCCAGGTGCAGCATCGAACCGGACATTTTGACTGCTGTAATTGACAAATGCGTAATTACCGACCTGTGGCGACTCGGGCCGGCCATCCGTGATATCATTTTTGACGCTATACGACACACCACCAACAGTTACTGTCATGTAAGTGGTCGCTGGCCGAGCCGGCGTATACGGAAGCCGGAAATTCTTTGTGGTACCATCACCACTGAAATAGACGGTTATTGCGGATGTGGAGATTGTCGTAAATCCCTTGGCAAAAACACGGTTAATTACCTGACCGCCATCTTCTTCAAGCACTAAATCGCCATAGTTCGCCAAATCGCTATCTACGTCCAAAATGTTATTTGGCAGTGGAGTAATGACGTTAGCCGACGGCATAAAATGCACGTCTTTGTAGTAATCCAACCAGAAGTTCCACTGCAGATAATCTGCAAGGTCCTTTACCGCCTGATAAGAATCTACATAATCGTATTTTCGAGCGGGTACCAAGGGAGCCGCCAAAGTATTGTTTGTGGTAAAAGTTATAGGATTCCCCTGCATGTTAACAAAAGTGTTTACAATCCACTTCACCCGGGTATCAGCAGTCTCCTGTGGCCGTTCGCCAATTACCAGATGATGCCGGAACCATGGAGCATAGCTTGTTACCTGACAGGTGTACAAGCACGTGAACACGTCTATCTGAGTCTCTTTTACGTTCAACAGTACACCAGCAAACTCACGATTTATTCCATTCATAAGTACAAATTCGTCACCGGTGCGAGGCCTGTCAACAGCCTGATTATTTATGGTTACATCCAAAGTCATTTCAAAGGTGGATTCATAGATATCTTCTGCTGCCTTTAGAGTTGGAAATTCTACCGTCCACCAGCCTTTGCTGTTACTACCATTAGCATAGGAGGTTCCAGCTATCAAAACATCTAATGACAAATTAGGCACCTCCTAAAGATTAAGGCACCGGGGCTAATCCTCGGTGCCTTTACTTTGGAAACCTGGTTTGCAGTTTCATCTTGGATATAAGACGTCGGGCCACGATGTCCCCTAATTCTTGCTCGTTCCTAGTGATGTTACCACTAGCATATACCTGTACGATTGTGGTATTGCCACTGGCTAAAGCTGCAATGGGAGGCACGGACCAACCGCGACCAGAAGAAGCCCCCTGAAAAATATTACGGGTTTCACGAGCTGAATGTACCTTACTGCCGGCCGGAAGCTCTACAAGCTCTTCCCCTTCCTCGCCAACGAGCGCAAGTCCTCCTGGGTGGTTATCGGTACCGCCGGCATACTTATGAATGTCTCCAGGCTGTGCGAACCCATTACCATTTGACGGATCTATCAGGGTACCGATATTATGATGCCCGAGCCATGTCAAAAAGTTCTGGAAACCTTGTTGCATTTGCTGAAAAGCAGACAAAGCCTTTCCTGTGACGTGATCATAAGCACTCCCAACATCAACAGCCATTGCATTTACACTATTCACAACCTTGTCATGGGTTTCCTGGGCTGCGTTAATGATACCGTCACGCTGGTCTTGCGCCTTCTGAATTAATTGATTCTTCATGTCGTCAGTCTTGATAATTCCCTCTGAACGCATATGTTCGATTTGGAGCACTGTATCCTTATACATTTGGTTAGCTTTGTCAACTGTTGCCTGATATGTCTTATTGGCATCCTGGATAGTCTGCTCTGCCTGTTCAGCTGTAATCTTGCCTGTTTGGTGCTTCAGCATATCCAAGACCGCATTGGCCTGATCACGGGTATCTGCCAAGATCTTAATAGTCTGGTCCCGTTGTTTTTCATACTTAGCGATTATGTCATCAACCATTTGACTAGTGACGTTAACGCCATCATTCTTGAGCTTGGTAATCTCAGCTATTACATCATCATGTGTTTTCTTAGCCTCGGCAACGTCACCATCATGTAAGGCCTGCGCATTCTTGATCATTTCAGCGACTTGTTGGTCGGTTACACCTTTCAGGTTCTGCTTCAATTGATTTGCTTCAGCGGTTTCTTTGTTCAGCCGGTCGTTTGCGGCTTGTACAGATTGCTGATACATTTTATCGGCAGAATCCGTGATGACTTTGGCAGTATCCTGCGAAATCTTACCTCCAGTTGCACGGAGTTCGAGGAGCTTGGTCTCAACCTGGTTGGTCATGTTCACCACGTCGGTCACAGCCTGGTTACTGGCGTCCTTGATGTCCTGTGCGTAATCCTTGCCCCAGAAAAACTCTTTAACCGGTTTTGTCTGGAACAGATGATAGAGTACTACGCCTAACCCCAGAGCAGCTCCGGCTACCAGGCCGATAGGTCCTAACATTGCCATCAGACCGCCCCCGGCTGCCGCAGCTCCGGCTGAAACTCCCTCCAGGGCCACTGCCGTACCTCCTACCGCTTCAGCTGTGCCACCAAGAATACCCAGATCTGTAGCGAATGATACCAGAGCACCGATGCCTGACACCATGAAGGAGAGAGAGGATCCTATGGCTGCCAAGCCTCCTGCCACGGCCAGGCCCTCAATGGCGAACTTGGTCAAGCTAGGATGTTCACCCATCCAATGAACAAACTCCTCTACCTTTGGCAGCAGGGCGTTTATCGCCGGCAGGATGTCCTTGTTCATTTCTTCGCCAATTTCAGCAAGGTTATTCTTAAACAGCTGAAACTGGTCCTGCTCACCTTTCATCGCCTGGGCAAGAGCGTTGGATGTCTGCCCGGCCCCATCAGAGGCATGAGTCATATTGTCCAACTTCTGAGTATAGGTTTCCATCTGAGTGGTGGACAGGGCCATTATGCCGCGGAGGGCCCGCACATTTGGGAACAGTTTTCCGAGTTCCTCTGCACTGCCACCGGTTTTTTCTTTCACGTGCTGCAGCCAGGTAGCAAAGCCCTCTGATTGGATTGCGCTGGTCGAAAATTCCAGGCCGATTCTCTTGGCTTCTGCTGCTGCTTGTTTAGATGGGTGTATGACCTCTTTGAATACTCCGGACAGCTGAGTGGTTACTTCGGCCGTATTACCTGTTACACCCGTAAGCGTAGAATATGCCGCCATGAGCTCTTTAAGGCTGACACCTGAATTGTAGGCCATATTCGCCACGCTGCCGATGCTCTTGGACAGCTCAGGGAAGGTAGTCTGACCGTCTTTGATGGTCTGGAACATCATATCGCTGACATTCTGGACACTACCCCAGGCCATTCCATAACCTTTGATGACTTCTGTCAAAGCCAGAACGGAATCGTCGGTGGTCCCCAGGCCGGCTGCGGCTGACTCAGCGGCTATCTTGGTAAAATTCAAAGATTCGTTTAACGGCACGTTAGCGGAGTACACTTGGTACAGAGCATTAGCCATTTCGTTGGCTGAGTACGGCAGTTTCCGAGTCAGATCCACAACCTGTTGCTTCATGACTTCGAACTGTTCCTCGGGCAGCTGCATCATGGTGTTGACATTACGCATGGACTGATCAAGCTCAGCTGCGGTCTGTATGGCTTCTTTAAAGCCCAGGATGATGGGAGCCGCGAAGCCAGCCATAGCCATGCCGGCGTACATGCTGTTCATTTGGCCTTGGACACCCAGGAGTCCACCGCTGTCACCATGGCTGGCGTGTCCCGCGGTTGCCTGCCCTACCCGAGACATAGCCTCTTCGCTCTTCGTTGCAGCCTGCTCCATATCTTTAACTACTGCATTGGCTGCTGTTTCTGCGTCCTTGGCAACATTTTTAAGTCCATCACCAATATGCGACAACTGTGCCTCAGCGGCCTGCGCTGGTCCCGCGAATGTTGTTGCCACTTCCTCTGCTGTTGTTTCCAGGGGAACAGTGAGTGCCCGAATGTCCGATGCAGCTCGCTCGATTGCTGCAGTAATCCCGGCTGCCATTTCATTGAACGATTTCTGAAGATCCTCTACAAGTCGGTTTGCGGCCTGAATGGCTTCGTTAAGGGCATTAAACCCAGGCTCACTTTCGTTCGTGCTCTCTAAGACTATCTGGACGTTCATGTCATCGGACATCGGCAGTCACCTCCGGGAAATAGAAAAACCGAAGCTTTAAAGCTTCGGTCCATATGTGCGTACACTACCCGTTAGCGTTTGCCTGCCGGGCTTTACCTTCTTCATTCATAAATGCCAGACACAGCTCTACCCACCAGGTGGGCTGACGATCTAGCGTCTCCCGGTCCCATTTCATTTCCCGGCAAAGACAAAACTCCAGGTATTCGGTCGGAACATTGTTGACGGGCCGGCCCCTTAAGAATTGGCCGACCCGTCTGAGGAGTTTTTTGGGATTTGCTCAGCCCGAAGAGACTCATTATACTTCCGCATTATGCCCTCGATAATGATACTGGGGCAACGGAGGACTCCGGCTGGATCCTCTTCGGGTTTCTTAAGCTGTTCTCCCGTTCGGGGATCATACACAGTCCACCCAGTCACCAGGGCGGGAATCACTTCTGCAATTGCATCTGGATCCACAGATGGCTTGCCGTCTACAATTCGCGCTCTTTTGCCCAGCTTCACCTTCGCTTCCCAGGGCAGGAGCCGCGGATCAATCATTGTTACCTGGACATCGTCTCCAAGCTCCGGAAACGGAATATTGATAGACTCAAACCTGTAAGCCATAAACGAAATCCCCCTTAATACGTGGCTATCTGATTCAACACTTGCGCCAGCATGGGGCCGCCGTCAGTGGCATTGTACACTGCTTCGTAGTTGACATCCAGCTCTACATAGTCCTTTGACCGACTGTAGGCCGCTTTTTTCATAACGCACTTGGACATCTGCAGAGTCAAGACCACGTTAGCGCTCTGAGTAAGCGTAATTACCACTGCTGGTTGTGTGTTGTTCAGATAGTAACCAATTTCTGTGTCATCCTCGACAGCAAAAGTCATTTTGCCGGTTACAGACATCGGTCCAAGGACTATGCTTTTGGGCGCCTGGGTATTTTGCGCCGTGGTGATTATGTTGGACTTACGCTTAATCGACATGTCGAAACCGATTAGGTCAGTGTTGGCAACGCCGGCAATTGTCAACGCTGCCTGCCAGCCTAAAAGCGGAAGCACTGTCCCAAACGTAGGAGTAGTGGTCGTGGCTACCACAGACGATTTCGAACTGGTTTTTGCCGAGTATTCGAGACCTCCGTCTACAGCAAACTTCAGATCCAGCTGTTCGAGCATCGCCCCAGCAAATTGTCGCTCATTTATGACATTAAAATCACTCAGGGTATATCCAGGTGGTTGTGCTGCAGCAAGCTGAAACTTATGCGTGTAGTTTGTGGTTCCAGTCACTGTATCCTGACCAAAGAGCATCAAAAACAGAAACGGACACAGGTCAGGATAAAAGTCGCCGTCCCATCCATACGTTGCGCTATTCAGACCTTCGTACACAGCGAAATTGTCGGCCATTATTCCCCGGAGACCTTTGTCATCAATCCATTTGGTCACATCTTCTGGCTTCGGATTTTTCACCGGAATCCACTTAGTAGCAGGTACTGCGGTACCCCAGGTCGTTTCTTTTGCAAACCCCAGGTGGGTTAGTGCAGTAAGTTTCGGCATTAGGTGTCACTCCTTTCTGGTCGTTTTTTCTTGAGCGGTTCTTCAACCAAAACAAAAGCCGGGTTATTGAGTTCCTGATTAGATTCGAACTCATCTCCCGGCTGCAGCTGTTGATGGATCGTCGGAGCGATAGCTTCCGCTTCACCGATGTATTTATACTTCACGAGCATCACTCCTTGTACATG
>JAEHJW020004548.1_pt1 | contig 18518 bp, 20 predicted proteins | sample 9271431 | NCBI WGS metagenome assembly JAEHJW02 | reverse complement strand
TCAGGGTTTACCGTGAATGGTCGCCAGAAGAGCCACGGCGTCCTTACACAGGCGCTCCGCCGCGTACTCCGCCGTATCCACTGGTGCGTGGCCGCTGTCGTAAGGGCTCGCGTGATTCTCCGTACTGTCACCACAGCAACACACGCCGCTGCTCACGTTAGCGCGCGACAACAAATGCGCGCAACGCTCCACGAGGTCCAAGAGTCTCGGCGCAGCAGCCACGAGAGCGGCGTTAGCTTGAAGCTGCTCCCCTGCTCCATACACAACCCCAATGGTAGGCTCAATCTTGAGCTGATTCTGATACCCGGTCTTGCCGCCGACAAACCACGGTCCGGGTGTATGCTTGTGCTGCGTATTCATTGCTTCATCCCCATTGACTGAACACGTAGCCCATAGGCCCCGCGCGCAATTCAGCCGCCTGCACTGTGGGCAAGCAGCACGATGTTTAGCCTGGCCCTGAAATCGTGTCCTGGTCTTTTCGTTGTCGCGGTTTGGTATATCGCCTGCCCCGCCGCCCGCCAGACCGCCGAAAAAGCAAGCTGAGAACGACACCAGCCCCCAACACGAGCCAAGGGCTGAGGTGGTAGTGACGCACCAACTGCCACATGCCGATATACACGAGCGCGTGCGCCATCATGGCAAATAGCATGTGCATTATCGGCCACCTCCATTACATGCCGCGCCCCGCGTGGCTACGAGCACCGCCGCGCGCCGGTCAAACCGATATCGCGACGGCCGGGTCGAAGCCCCTATCCAGCTGCGGGCCTCTATCGTCACGCGGTCCCCTCTGTCGTCGAGTACGCGGGCAACTGCCAGTGCGCGGCACGCCGACAGGGTCAGATTGAGGCGGTACGAACCTGCCACGCCCACAGGACGTGGGTCGGCGTGACCGACAACCGTGTAACAAGCACCCTTCGGCAAGGCGCGTAACTGCCGGGTGGCGGCTGCCGTGAGCCGTGCCGAATCCGTGGCAAAGTACACGCGGACAGCCGCTGTAAGTGCGCGAGGCTTCGTCCCGGGGATAGTCCCGGCAGGCTGACATTGCCGGCCGTATGGCCGGAATCTGCCTGCGTCGCCAGCCCGATTGGGGCCGCCCTTGACGGTCTTCATCGCCGCGTGAGCTGGCACTGTGGCGCCCCCGGATGTTACCGCGCGTTTCGCTGGGCCCGAAGCAGGCGAGCCCGACGCTGTCGATAGGCCGTGGGCCGTGCCAGCCGGCACTTTACGCAGCGCCTCCAGCCGCAGATTGGTGACCGGATGACCGGGCTCCGCGTAGTTTATTGCCGGTAAGCGCCGTACGCCCTGCACTACCGCGGGGGGCGTTACCGTGATGTCTGGTGTCAGAAACTGCATGATTATTTCCTCTCGATGTACGTTACGACAGCACGAGTCAACCGGCTGGCATGGCCGTGCCACGTAAACACGTGCTCGATGCTTCCGGTGCGCTGGTCGATGAGGGCAAACGTGGGGAACGACACCATGCGCGTGAGTCCCGCAAGCCTAACGGCCCGAGTCCATCTTCGCAGCGGTGTGTTGATGTCGAGTTCCGCATAGGCCTTTCGAGTCGGCAAGCCATGCAGGCTGAGCCATGACAGCGTGCTCCTGGCGCCGGCCAACGCCGCGCCCTGGGCATACCCGGCATAAAGAGCGGCCGCTGCTCGCACGCCGTCGCGCGGGTAAGCGGTGAGCTCGGCGTAGTAGGCCAGCACCGACTGTGCCGGCTCGGCCCCAGGCGCCGGCTGTATCGGGGCAACCTCAAACCGTCCGTGCACCGCGCGAACGGCGCGAAGGATGCGCGGGACGTAGGTCGATTCCGCGCGGCAATGCGCGCAGGTAAAGTCGACGAGCTCCACGACAGCGGGGCCATGCATGCCGGCCAGTGCTTGTACGGAAAAAGCCACAAGTCCACACAACGCCCACCTAAGCCTGTAATGAAAGCGTGTAACTCCCACTTTAACCTCCTGTAGGCGCCGGCAACGCCTTGGCGGCCGGCATTGCCGGCCGAATGGCCGGCGCCTTGCGCAGCTTGTGCCAGGTTGACTCGTAGAACTGCGACCATAGAACGTACTGACAGTCGTAGTCGGTTTTCTGGAAAAAACGATGGGTGCTCTTCTCCCACTCGGGGTGGACCAAGGCTACGATGGACAATGACGCCCGACCGGTCCAATTGACGGGCGCGCAGGCGCGCACCAGGCGTGTGTGTGGCGACTCGGCCACAAATATCCAGCCAATGAATAGGACAAGCAGGATGAACCCAAAAGCCCCTTCCGCCAATTTCATGCCGACCTCCGTAATCGTTTGGCCTATTAGGCCCTGCGGAAAATTCGCACTGAACCGTGGCTAGAAGTAATCCAATGGTCGTCTGCAGATAGACGATGACCGCCCGTCCGTCTCTCCCAGCCTAATGACATGCCGCACGAAAACAACCAGCCCGTTGGCCGCGAAATACAGCGCCGCTCCAGGGAGCACCCAATCCCCTCTCAGGGCATATCGAAGCTGCGGAGAACTAGGCAAGACCATCAACACGAGCGTGCCATAAAGCGTCAAAAACCCGGCCATTGCAACGGACAAAAAATACAGAAACCCCACGAAGCCGAGGATGAAAAATCGCGCCTCTGCGCCGAAGAACACGAGGCCGCGATTGAAATTAGTAATAGCTTGCTGAAAATTCATAAGGCTCACCCGTTATGTGGTGTCTCGCGTCTTATAGGCCCCGCCGGTTTTTCACCGGTAGTCGACGCGCGAGGAGGGTGTCAAAAAAAACCAGCCGGCACGCAAAGACGCGCGCCGGCTGTAGAGCTAGTTGTACTCAGTTCCGTTCTTGCGAGTCAGGTAATCGGCTGAGACCGATTTCAAGCACACACGGCCACTGCGCGGGTCAGTCCTCTCCACGGCCGGTACCATGACGATACCTTCGCGGATGTGGTCCGCGCCCATGGCTGTCTTGCCGTCGGTATGCTCGCGCATGGCTGCCACCGAGAATGGGCCGCGATACAGAACCGGCACCGTCTCAAAATTGAACTGCGCCTTGAACGAGCCCTCTACGAAGGACCAGCTTTGATAGCGCTGGTCACCGCGGTAGCCGTAAGCTGCCGCGAAGACCCGAAAGCCGACCCCATTACCATAAGTGAGGTCCTGCACACCTGGACCAAACGTTTCACCCAGAATGAAGTTCGGCACAACCACGCCAGTGGTGTCGCGCTGCACTTCGTTAATGCGCGCCACGAGCGCGCGTGTCGCCCGCGCATAGAGGTTGTCTTTGTTGCGTTCGTTGTTCTTGAACGCCAACCCCTTGGCCCCGAGGCCCTTCGAGAAGATGAGGACATTCTTTCTCTCGCCGAAGGCTTCCGGGTGTGCATCCTTATACGGCAGAATCGCGACGATGGTGCATGTGCCGTGCAGTTTCTCCGTGAAAATGACCTCTTCGCCTTCCTGCAGAATGTCCGGGTAGGACTTCCAATTCTGCACGTCGAAGTCCAGCGTCAGTTCGCGGCCGGCATTGAACACCTCGCCGCCCAGCGCCACCGGAATCGGCGGCTCGTACTTGGTGATTCCGAGACGTTCGGCCACGTCGTCACCTTCACGGGCTTCGATGCCTAACGCCTTAAACGACCCGACAAGACCTTGGCTCAAGACCCCACGCAGCCGCGCGGCCTTGACGCGATTTTTTTGCGGACCTGCAAGCTTCCCCTCGAGCCCCATACGCGCCAATATCTCCGTAGGCACGACAGCGCCTTCCGGGATATAAACCGCCAGGTCTCCCGTCCGGAATTCTCCCTTGCGCACCACCGCAACATAACCGCCCACCTGCGCCAATTCGAGTACATCGGCGTCTGGATGCGGCGCGATGTGCAACTTCACCACCTCGACTTTGAACACGCTCATTGAACTACCTCCATTGTGTTGACACGGACAGATAGGCCCCGCCAGCAATTCAGCCTCTTGTCGCCAGCGGTTGTAGTCATCACGAAAATCACCGCGCCCCTATAACTCGTGTGTTCAACACAGAGGAGTCCTGGTGATGCAACATTTCACAAAGGTGGTGCGGCTGGGCACGCTGAAGCTAAAAACCCGGCAGGTTTCCGTGTACTGCGAAATCCAATATACGGACGACGGACGGCTGTCCATATCTGGGGTCGAGGGACCAAGACCTAATGGGAACTGTTATGGCGCATGGGGTCAAATCAACATGCATCTGCGCGGTCATGAGAGTTGCATAGCGCCAGCCCCCGGTTGGGACCTGGAGCGCCTGCAAAAGTTTTTTGGTGTGTGGTCCCGTTGGCACCTCAACGACATGAGAGCCGGGTCGCCCGCGCAGGAGGAGTTTCTACGGGCCCACAAGGACGAGTGGGAGACGTACAAGACAAACTGCAGCGGCATTCCCAACCATTACACCTGGGCCTGTGAGGTACTATCGAAAGCTGGGCTTCACCCAGACCCCAATTTCAATGGGTACCGGTACGGCTCTGCGTGGCTGGAAGAAAAAGTGCCAGAGGACGTCCTGGCCTGGCTGCAGGCTTTGCCGGATACCGACGCGGTACCTGCTTGGATTTAGCGTTTCACCGAGCCCGCCGGAACCGGCGGGCTTTTCATGCGGCTTGCAACATTGCATAGGCCACGCAGTCCAGTTCCGTATGTAGCACGCCGACCCTGTATACCAAATTATTCCCGGGCCTACAGCTGCGTGGTCTCTATTTTCACAAACATCACCCAAGGAGTCTTTTATACGGAGGAACTCTCATGCACATCGTACAATCCGCGCGCACCGAGGAAGACATCGAGTATTTCCTGGCGTACGTCTACGCAGATGACGCCGGCGCAGGCTTCCGGTTTCCGTGCGATGCAGCCGGTACTCCACTCCTGGAGGGCCGCCCTGAAGCCAAGGCCAATTACGAGGCCTGTCTGCGTGGAAAGGTGAACGGTCGAGCCGTGGAGTTTGTAGGCTTTGCACAGCACGTTCATTATCGGCACATCCCTGCGGAGGGACGTTGCGCGTGTGGACGGCTCGTGCTGCTCGAGAAATTTACCAACACCTGCGGTTGCGGGCGGGACTACAACAGTTCGGGTCAGGAACTTGCCCCGCGTGAACAGTGGGGTGAGGAGACAGGGGAGTCTCCAGCCGATATTTTAAGCTTGTAGTTTTGCAAGTTAAGCGCCCCATTACGGGGCGCTTTTTGTGCGAGAGCTTAACTCCCGGCCCGTTCGTCGAGCCATGCGGACAGCTTGCGCTTCGAGGCTAGCACATCGGCGGGAATCTCCTCGCCGTTCGAGTCGGCTAGGCGCTCCGCAAATGCGAGCTGCTTCTCGGTGGGCGGAATGCTGTCGGCATTCGCGTCGATAAAGGCGCGACAGGCGTCGAAGCTCTCCTCCACCTCCTGCGGAAGGTCCTCGCCCAGCTCTTCCGCAATCTTGCGGGCGTAGCTCAGCATCTTGTCCGTCGGGGTACTACGCTGCGGCGGACTGGTACCCTGACCGCTGGTACGGGCCTGCGAGCGGTTGTTGTCGTTACTGCGACTGGTGTTGCGGTTTGTGGTGCGATTGAAAGCCATGGGCTTCTCCTGTGGTATGTGGTATGGACGAGGCTTGCCGCTTTCGCCTCCGGCAAAAACATCCTCGCACTATGCGCGAGCGGCCTTCGTTCGCGCTCTATAGGCCCTGTCAAAAATTCGGGCACAAAAAAGACGCGGGCCTGCAGGCCCGCGCAGACAATGAAGGTGCCCTTGCGGCGGAACTTACGGTTGGGGCGGCTGGTCGGTTATCACGAATCGACAGGCCATGCTGGCCGCTGTACCAGTTTCCTTTTCAACACGCACCCAAAGGTTTCGCGCTAAGAGCTTGAGGCCCCTGTTGAATGGGTGCCGCAAGCCCCCCTGGGGTGCCTGTAACGGGACAGCCACATGCGGCGGCACAAGACTCCCGTCTGCCTGGCGATACGGCAGCCAAAACGGCACCATGTGCCCGTCCGCCCAGCAATACTCCACAACCAAACCTCGGTCATGGCTGTCCCTGCGCAATACCAGGCGCGTGGGTTTGGTGTGCCACGCAGTCCGCACGAGCGGGAACCGCACCCACAGCGCGACCGCCTCTTCGGGCGCTGGCAACCGTTCCTCACTTCCGTCCGTATGGGTAATGGTCATCGTCAACATCAAAATCCTCCTGCCAGTGGAACACGCAGGTATAGGGGTGGTAGAAGATTGGTTGAACGAGCGCCTCTGGCGAATTGTGTGAGAAAAGAGGGCGTCAACGACTGAACGGGCTGGCGCATTCGCTTACGATATCTTGCGTGGGGGCGGTACGAGCGACCCATCGGCAGCGCGGTGCAGCGGAAACGCCAACAAGCCTGCGGTTTGTTGTACCGCCAGAGATGCTGTCCTTCGGCTCGCGCCCACGCCTCAAGAGGACAGAGCCCCTGGTCGTCCGCCGACACGCAGCGGGTGAAGGCTTGAACCTCCCCCTGGCTTAGCTATGGGGAGGTTCAAGCCTGCCGCATCGTCGACAGCGTAACATCGGCCTTGTGCTGGGCGGCCAGTAAGAGGCGCTGGCCGGTCCCGGTCTCAAGGTCGACGTGTTTGTGGCCAGCGTAGGTGCCGGAATCGAGCTGGTCGCGAATGTACTCGGCCACTAGCTGGGCGTCTTCAAGCCTGTCACACGGCGCTTTTAACACAACGACCGCCTTACCTTTCTTGGGGCTTCCATTCGCGCGGGCGACGGCCGGCCAGATTCCAAACGACGCGGTCTGGCATGAGCCGGGATTCGGGATGGCGAAATAGTGACGACCTGGAACGAGCATTTCCATACGACCTCCATCAATAATTGAACGAACACGTCGCCCAAAAAATAAAAGAGGGGCGCTGAGCGCCCCTCTTAGAGTATTCAGGCAGTCAGGGTCTTCCTGGCATATTCGCCACGCGCGCGCAACGCCGAAAGGACGGTTGAGGCATCAGCACCGATTCCTTGTGCAAATTCTGTGATGGAGGCTAATGCCTCCTTGACGAGCAAGCCATGCTGTCGAGCCACGGCCCCCACGGTGGGACCCAGCGCCGGCGCGTCTTGCCCGGGTGAGCTCGCGTCGAGCTGCGTCAGTATCTCCATAAGCAGGTGCGCACCGGGGTGGTCTTCGTGTACCAAAACCGCCCGTAGTGCGCCACGGGTGTCGTCCGATGAGTAGAGATGTCGTTCCCATAGGCTGGTTTCATGGTCTGGAGCCAAGAATGGGGTCTCTCCCGCGAGATGCTCTTCCAGAAGTGTCCCCGGTACCCAGGCCTCATCGAGTTCGGCAACCTCAAGCCGGATAGGCCGCATCGCCAGCAGTTTGGCAGTTTCCGCTTGCGTCTTCCGGTCTTTCTTTGGCCGCGGGACCGAGATAGCGTTGGCCATTTCACGGATGTCCCACGTGCGAATCTTTCCTTGGCACGAGGCCCACACCGTGAATATGGTGACGGGTCGACCTTCTTTCTTCAGCTGGGTCGCCACCTCCCACACGCGGCCGACATAATCCTGCGGTCCTTGCGTGTGTAAAACAGAACCAAACTCCCCCTGGAAGGCATGACCAAGAGTCCAGACTTCGTCTGGGGTAAGGTCGATACCATCGGCGATGTGCCGCCAGGCAAGGGGACAAGGAATGATGCGGCCGACGCCGCGCCGGAACTCGGAGCGTTTCTTGACTGCTGACACGGTGTTCTCCTTTGGCGAATGGGTCACACGGCCCTATAGGCCCCGCCCAAAATTCGCCGCCGGAGAACTCCGGCCTTCCCAGAAACCTGTTACAGCCTGGCTTTAATCCCCTCCCCGCTCCTGCTGTCCCGCATGAACCCTCACGTCTCCGCGTGGAGGCTCTGCGCGGAGCGCATCCTGTGTAACAGGGGCGCTATCTGTGTGACACAAAGCCTCTATCCCTTGCAGAAAGGTCGTGCGGGCCTCCTGGAGAATGTGCGTCAGCTGCGGCCAACCCCGCACCGGAAACCAGAACACACGCAACAACAACTGCGACCAGTTCCGCGCGCCATACCACACGTCAATAAGCAGGCTGGCTTCGCGGGCGGTAATCCTCTCCGCAGTGATGCGGTAGGAAAGGTCACCGAGCCGGCCCAACTCGGTGCAAAGATGCGTGTGGGCTGCGCCCAGCAGACATGCCGCCGCGTGGGCCTGCAGGCGGGCGCCGGCCGCCGCTCGCTGCTCCTCCGACGCGTTATCAGGTAGAAATGTCTTTTGGCCGTTGCAGGTGACGGTCCAGCGCAACTTGGCATATCGCACACGCACGTCTTAACCCTTGCCCTTACAGCGTGGGTAGTTGGTGCAGCCGAGAAACACCCCGTATTGGCTTTTGCGTTTCACCAGGGCGCCCCCGCATAGCGGACATTTTTGGCCGCGAACCGCGCGCGGCGTCTTTGTGCTCGCTCGTACGGAACGATGTTTTGGCTGGTTTGTCCTTTTTGTGCCGCGGCGTTTTGGCGCCAGCGCTTTTCCTTGTGGCCGCGTGCCCGCCCCCTGGGTCACCTGGGCCACCACCTTCCCCACTTTTGCAACATCATGCTCCACGGACTCAAACGCATCCGCCATGACTTTTGTATATTGGGCACGGCCCTCGGCCAGTTCATCGAGCGCCTGTTCCATCTGTGCCGTATACGCCAGGTCGTAAAACGAACACCGTGCCAAGGCGTCCGCGACACTCATGCCCACCTCTGTCGGTATGAGCACTTTTGCCTGCAGGTGGGCGTAATCGCGGTATTTGAGCGTTTCGATGATGGCGGCATAGGTAGATGGACGGCCGATACCGAGGCGCTCAAGTTCCTTGATGAGCGCCGCCTCCGTGTACCGCGCGGGCGGCTTGGTCTCGAGCTCCAACACGCGACCCGCCCTGACGGTGAGTATCAAGCCCTCGGCAAGATTGCCGGGCAATGCCTTTTCATCCGTATCGCCCAGGACCGTTGTCCACCCCGGGGATTTCACGCGTACCCCCTGCGCCTTGTAGGTAAAAGGTGGCTCGGCCAAATCGGCCGGTGCTGCCGGCACACGCACGGATTCCAGCACGACATCGGTAACGTCGGCGGTCATGGGGGCCAGCTGCGAGGCGATAGCCTGCTTGCGAATCAGGTCGTAGACGGCCTGTTCACGCGCAGTCAGCCCGCGCGGCGCCTCCAGGTCCACACGCGTGGGGCGAATACACTCATGCGCCCCCTGCACGGCTGGACCTTTTGATTTGTGCGTGTTGGCCGTCGCAGGCAGCGGCAGCCCGTGCTTTTTGGCATACGCCCGGATTTCGTCGACAGCGTCCTGCGCCATGGCTACGGAATCCGTACGGTGGTACGTGATGAAGGTGCTCTCGAACAACCTCTGCGCAATCTTCATGGTTTCGCCCGGGCTGATGTTGAGCCGACTGCTGGCGGCCTGCTGTAGGGTCGAGGACGTAAACGGTGCCGGCGCGTTGCGGGTGCGCAGGTGTTTCTTGATGCTTGCCACGGCTACTTCCCCGACAGCAGCGGCGCGTTCCGCCAATGGGCGGTCGAGACAGTGCTCGGCACCGTCTTTCAACCACGGCCGCGGGTCCCAAACCGCTGTCCAGTCGGCGCCTTTTGCGGCCGTAGGCGGCAGGGTCAGCTCCGCCCCAAAGTGCTTGACCTTCTGGTGGGCTTGGATAAGCCGTTCGCGTTCGATGAGGAGCCGTAACGCCGGAGTCTGTACGCGCCCTGCCGATAAGCCGCGCCCCATGACCGGGGAGATGGTGTATCCGACCAAGCGGTCGATGCCGCGACGCGCCTCCTGGGCATGCACAAGGTGCATGTCAAGGGGCCGCGGATTTGCTACCGCTGCCTTGACGGCGCGTTCGGTGATTTCGTTGTAGGATATGCGGGAGGTCTTGCGGGCAGGAAGCTGCAAGGCATCCGCCACATGCCATGCAATGGCCTCCCCTTCGCGGTCCGGGTCGGTAGCGAGCAGGATGCGGTCGGCACTCTTGGCGGCCGCACGGATTTTGGTGAGCTGTGCGCCACCACGCTCTGTCGGCACGTATTTCAGCCGGAACGACGGCGGCTCGACACCCATTTCGTTCTTTGGCAGGTCACGCACGTGGCCGAAACTGGCCAGAACTACGAACTGCGGGCCCAATATGTGCGACACCTCGCGGGCTTTGGTTGGCGACTCGACAACGATGAGAGTTTTTCCTGGCATATCGGCGCTGCTCCTTTGCAATTTCCTGGAGCCTTTAGGCCCCGCTGAAAATTGGTCAGGATGTGCGGACTGAGTGGGGTCGGCGGTTGCGGAATAATGTGTGGGTACTCTGGTGCGGAAAGACCTGCACTAATGCCGGTCGCCCGCCAAGCGTTTTGCAAGAGGAAACCCCTGGAGTCGGTCCTCGCCCGACTCAGCCCTACAGGTCAGACAGCAGGCGTGGTTGTCCTGATTCTGATTAGTAGTGCAGACAGGGTGCGGTTTGTGATGAGGCCTCATGCCAAACCCCGGCACGCCCCATCTCCACGCCGGCGGCCCCGCCCGCGCAGAGTCTCCCGGCAGAGGGCGGGGCCGCCGCTCGCCGAGGCGCCCGGATACGCGCCGAGACCTCATGCCGCGCCCCCAATCCACGCCCTTCCGGCCGTGGTCCGGCGCCTTGGTAGTCCACCCGCCGACGCCCGCCCGGCCGCATCTCCTCGCCTCCTCCGGGTCCTGTCTCCTGCGCGTCCGATGCCCCAGTCAAAGCGACAGGCAGAAGGCATCGGCCGCGCCTCGCCCAGGCTTCGGTAATAGGCTCGCGTCCTGAATAGCCCGCCCCAAACTGACGCTCGTGGCCGCGCGGCTTGGAGGCAAAACAGGCACGACCAATGCGATAGGGCATAGACTTACAGCAGCAGCAACTCTGCGTGGCCAATGCCCGCGCAGAGCCTCCAGGCAGAGGGCATTGGCCACGCGGCCGAAGCTTCTCGGTAAACGGCGCGCGCCAGGAGTCCGTGCCCCAACTGACGCCTCGGTGACGTTGCGAGTTACGCCATCGCGACAAGACATACCCGCCCGGTAATCTCTCCCAGGGGCGACCAGGGCCCAAGTCAAAACGACAGGCAGAAGGCCCTGGTCGCCATGCCCATGCTTGCCCGTAATGCCTTTGCGCCAGTAGTCCGCGCCCCCAACCCACGCCCAAACTCCCCGCGAAAAATCTCCAGGCAACTCCCGCCGACTCTCCCCGAGCGACCGATGCCCGGGTCGAATCGGCAGGCAGAGGGCATCGGTCGCTCGCCCCACTTTCCCATTAACACCCCAGAGCCAGGAATCCGCGCCCCCAACCCACGCCCTCTAGGCGAGCAGGCGTTGCACGCGACGCAGCTCTTTCAGCAACTCGGCACGGCGCTTCTGGATACGTATGGCCTCCTCCGTTAGAGCTCGGACCTGCGGGTAGTTCTCGGCAAAGCGGCCCGCGCGCACCAGCGACTTCAGCGGGTGGTCGATACGGTGCGCAAGCCACAGGTAGTGGTCCCCGCGGTAACGCTTGCGCCACACGCGCCAGGAGGGGTGCGGGCAGCCGCGACAAGCCTTTCCGCACGGGCGAAACAACAGGGTCACGGACCCCTCGGTCTTGGGCTGCAGGCGCTTCAACTCCACGCCGATATACCGCAGGCGGACATTGCTCTGCGCCACCTCGGCAAGCAAACTCGCCTCCATGTCGACCCCCACGACTTAGTCCTTCTTCCACTCATCGGCGATGACATACTCCGCGGCCATCGGCACGCCGTAAGGCATCAATACGCGGTTGCCCTCTTCCACCATGACATCGTGCAGGATGCGCGCGTAGTTCTCGGCCTTCTCCGCCGGCGCCTCGAGCACGAGCTCGTCATGCACCTGGTTGATGAGACAGGCCCCCACTTCCGGGTACTGCGCATCGAGCCGCGCCATGGCGGCCAGCGCAATGTCCGCGCCCGTGCCCTGGTCTGGGTAGTTCAGCGCCGCCGAATAGGCCGGCGCGTAAAGCACGCGCCCCGTCAGCGTGTGGCATTCCCACGGGCGCGGCAGCCATTCGTGACTGCGGACCACGGCCGCGAGGAAGGCAATCTCCACATAGGCATTAAGCCAGCCGTCACGCAGCTCCTCGGTTTCTTCCTTGGTCCAATGGATGTCCCATAGAGAGGCCGCGTGGCGCTGGAAGCCGTACGCGGACATGCCGTAGAGCAACGAGAGATTTGCCACTTTGCCCTCTTTGCGGGCCTCACCCAGCTCGGCCTTCAACTCTTTCAGGCGCGCCTTCAAGGCCACGCCCTCGAGGCCGGCGAGAATCACCTCCGGGTTCCGGTTCTGGAGCAGCAGCGCGGTGTAAGTGTGAATATCGGCGCCAAAGAGAAAGGCTTGGCGTAGCGGGCTGAAGGCATCCGCTCCGCGCGCCTGCACCTCCGTGCAGATACGGTCCCAGTGGGCCAGAATCTCGATGGCCGTGAACTTCTGCGCGGCCTCTTCGTAGCGCGCTAGGATTTTTCCATACGACGGCTGCTCGCGCAGGGCGGCGTCGTCAAGCCCCTGTTTCAGGCCCCGCTCCCGCGCCTCGCGCCACGCCTTGCGGGCCTTCAGCATGTCCCATAGCGCCTCGCCTTTGCGGGTCGTCTCGCGCGCCAGCTGCTCGGGCGTCCAGTGGGACAGCTTCTCCATCTGCTGGGCCACAGGCTCAGAGACCACGGCCTGCAGTCCCCGCCAATCGAAGCGGTCAGCGCGGATGATACCGTTGGCGTCGAACACCTGATGCTGCGCGCGGACCGCGAGCGCCGCGCCCACCCGCACGTCGAGGGCCGAGAAATCGCAGGCAACAATCTTGTGGCCATCGCGCGCCCTGGTGATGGCGCGGAACAAAGCATCTCCGGGTTGCTGCTGAGAATTAGGCTCCGACGACGAGAGCCGCAAGGTCGAGGTCTTTGGGGAAAAGAGCGAGTGCACCCGACCGTCGGCGCGCGCCGCATAGGCGAACATATCCTCGGCCATCGCGGCGCGGCGGCTCGCGTTGTAGGTGGCGACGAGCGCCTCGAACAACGGGCGGGTGGCCTCCGACTGGGTGACGCCGGCGCCGCGCAGGTCCTTCTGGCCGACCTGGTATTGGTTGGTCTTCTCGGTGCGGGAGACGGCAAGGCCGCGCTTTACGAAGGCCTCGCCCAGGGCTTGCTTCAATGCCGCGCTCTGGCCCTGGCGGATGTCGGCCAGCTGCCCCTCGAAGTCGGCGAGCTCCGGCGCTACAGCGACGACTTGCGCCGCCGCTTCGCGGGCGACCACCTTCTGACTTTCGACATAGGCATCCTTGCGGGCAACATCCGCCGGCGTGCCCCGGGACGACATGGCGGCGAGCAACCAGGGCACCTGCTCGTAAAGCGCAATGAGGTCTGTGGCCGGCAACTGCTCGGCACCACCGTCGAGGCCCGGCGCCTGTGGCTCGCGGTTCTCCGCCGCGCGCTTGGCCTCCTCGGCACCCCACGCCTCGTAGGCCTCGAGCCAACCCGCAGGTTCCTTGGACTCATAACCAAGCCCGGCGAGCATCACGTTGATGAGCTCGAGGAGCTCGGTGGAATCGCCGGCCGCATACTGGTAGTGCGCGTCGCTCAAGGGCGGCGGTGGCAACCAGTTGCGCGGCTTCTGCAGGGTCTTGTCGAGCGTCTTATGCAAATGCGCCATGACAAGGGCCTCAAGCGACCAGCCGCCCTTGCGGCCGTCGCCGAGCATCGCATCGACCGCGTCGGCGAGGTCGGTTTCGGCCGCTTCATCATCGAAGACGTCCATGAGTGCAGCCTGCTGGTCGGGCGCCCACAAGCGGGCGAAGATGAGGGTGTCGACGACGCGCTCCGGGCGTGGCGCCTCGACAAGGCCACCCGCGGCATGAACGAGCCACATCAAATCGAAGGCCGCGTTGTGCGCAACGAAGGTGCCAGTGAGCGCGGCCTGCGCCAGCTGCTTGCAAAAATCAGCGCTCAGGGTGTCCATGTCCCAGGACTCGGTGCGCAGGCCATCAGCCGTAGGCCACGTCGCGGTGACAATACGCAACCGGGGCTGGGCGTTTACCTTGGATTTTTGCCAGGGTGACAGACCCGACAGCGTCTTCGTCTTCAGGGGTGGCGAGCCCGGGGTGAGCTCCGTCGTTTCGACGTCGACCACCTTCCACGCCGAGGCTCGCAGAGAGTCGAGGGTTGCCTGGTGTTCAGGCGCCCACGGTGCTGCCGGCACGTAGGAGACGGTGCCGTCGTCCACCAGTTCCTCCGGCGCAGGCTGGCTTTTCGCTTTCTTCGCGGCCTTGCGCTGGGGTTTTTCGCTAGCCGCAGCGTCTAGCGGCGCATTGGCTACAGCCGAGGGCACGGGCTCATCAGCCGTAGCCAGCGGCGCGGACTCTGGTAAGGAAAGAGGGGCACCGGCCGCGCTAGCGGTGTTGCCAGAAGGCTGCGCCTCTGGCTTACGCCGTCTGGTCGTCGTTGGCGCGGCTGGGGGTGCCACGCCAACGACCACGGGGCTTTCCCCCGCGTCCGGCTTAACACTGCCGGCATTGTGGTCGGTGCCCTTAATCGTGCCGGCCGCTGGTTGCGCGGCGTGCATGGTAAACCGCGAACACAGCACCGCTGTGTTGCTGCGGCCACCGTCGAGCTGATGGGCGGCCTCGAGTATGTCAAGCAGCTCCTCACCCGCCGCCTGCAACTCGTCGTCTACCGACTGGGTATTGATACGGAACCACTCCTCAGCGAGTATCTCCGTGTCGGTGTCCACCACCTGCGCCGTGCGCTTTTTGGCGCACCGCGGCTGCACAAAGTCCCATACGCTCTTGTTGTTCGGTCCAGGCATTGCATTATTCGCCAGCAGTATTGGCGCCCCCAACACCCTTAGGCCCTGCTCGGAATTTGCGCATCACTACCTCTCGCACGCAGTGCGAGCGGCAGTCTGGGCCTCAGCGTCATCCACGGAGGCCAGCCGTATGAGACGCCACTGCTCCTTGTGGCTCTCCGTCCGAACGCCGTCTGTCTCCACCGTGAGCACGCTATTGTTCAGGACGAACCGACGACCCTTCCACTGGTGCAGGCGCAGTCCCATGCGGCGGACCTTGGCCGCGCGAGTCTGTCCCGCCATTACGTACGGGAATACCTCCGGGTTAGCTTCAAGCATGTCCACCAGGTCAGATGGTGCGGCCCAGTTTTCGGCCTTCTCACGACGCCACAGGTACAGGAAGTCATCGACCTCGCGGGTTTCGGTGTCACCGGCGCGCAGGCGTTCGACACGGTCACGCAGAAACCGCGGAATCAGATTCTGCTTCGCCGGCAAGCTCGCCGAGCTCCACACCAGAAGCGACAACGTGACATCCGCCCATGACTCGAATGACGGGAACGGCGCAGTGTTCGGCAGGAAGCCTGCCATGGTCCAGGCCGGGCAGCCGGCCGTCACCCACAAAGCCACGATTTGGTACAGCATGGTGCGCAACCCCGCGGCGTGAGTCTTACACCACTGCGGCAAATCGCGGTGCCGGTATTGCCGGCGGTCGGCGAACAGCGGGTCCGGCGCGGACAGCCGGACGTACACGGAGCGCCGGAGCAGCTCTTCCTGCAACTCCGCGGCATTGGCCGTCATGTACATGGTGAGCCCCTGCGGCGGCAGCATGGTCGCGTTGCGGCCAAGCTTGCGCACGCGGGTCTCGCGCGGCGAAGTGAGAAGCCGCGCGAGGAACGGGCTTTCGAGTCGGTTCGCCACGTTGTCGAGCAGCACGAGCGGGCGGCCATCGGCGAAGGCCGAGCCCAGCTCTTTCTCGAACTTCTCCTCGTTGTCCATGATGCCGCCCAGTTCATAAGCGCCACCCCACACGGCAGCCAGCGACTTGGCCAGGGTGGACTTGCCCGCCTGCGGCTGTGGCGCATCGACGACAAACAGCGGAGTCGCGGGCACGAGCGGCGCGATGAGCGGGGCAAACAACATGGCCCGCGCGGCGATGGCGTCTTCGGGTGAGTTGAACTGGAAGTCCGCAAATATCTCCACACCCACGTGCCGCCACAGCGCGACGGCCAACATGTGCAGGGTGTGAACGGCTTTTTTCTTGGGCATGCCTTGCACGTGCTGCCACGCGGCCTGCGCGAACCGCGACACCTGAGAGCTTATACCGGTGTCCTCCGGCGTCGCGACCAGATAGAAACAGGACTCCGGGTCATAACCGTTGCGCATGTGCAGAACGCAGGGAAACACCTCCTCCGGCGTCTCGTCCTCGGCGCGCAGGCCCGGGCGGACGAGCACACCCCTCACGAGCGGGAAGACCCGGCGCAGCACCGGCAGAGTGGCCTCATCGGCCAGCCAGAGTTTGACGGTGTTGACCGGCGTGCGCGCCGCCTTGGGGTTGTCACCGGCGGCGTTTTGCCAGGTGACACGGGTGGCAAGCCATGCGGCGATGTTGTCGGGGGTCACCTCGACCAGCGCCTGGCCCTGCTCGCGTAATAGCTGGCCCTCGCCGTCGATGTACCAGCCCTTGGGCGTGGCGGCTTCGACCAGATGGTTGAAGGTGGCGAAGATGGCGGAATCCTGCGTGTAGGTCAAATCAATGACGTAGCTCGTCACCGGGCCCGATGTGCCAGGCCCCTTCACGCCGGAAACCGGGGTGAAGGTGACGGATGCCGCGGTCGACTCCGCGTCGTTTTCGGCATGGCGGAACATATCGACGGCCGCGTCGTAGCCGTGCGCCTTTAGCACGTCGAGCCAATCCGCCTTCGGAAAGTCGTCCAACTCCGCCGCCACCAGCCGCACCGGCAGGCCATGGGCGAGCGCCATGCGCCCGGCCACTTCGCGCAAGGCGCCAACGGCGTCGGTGTCGGCGAGCAGCACGACGCGGGTGACTCCCTCCGGCACGGTCTGGGCCTCGAAGCTCGCCACGGACAGTGTTGCGCGGGCAACCGGCGTCTCGCCGGGATGCACCCGGCAAAAGAGCTCGAGCCCGGCGAGTGTCGTCTCGACGCCCTCGCCAAGCAGCAAGGTGGTACCGTGCGCGGCGCCCAAATCCACGTAGGCCCCGGACAGGGACTGCTTTTTCTGGAGGGAGGCGGTGCGTTTGGCCGGCGTGATGTGCGTCGACTTGACGTACCCGCCCTGCCCCTTGTCCAGGTAGGTGTACTGGAAGGTGGCCGGGTTGCCGTCCTTGAACTGGATGAGCGCGAGCATGGCGGCGGATGTCTGTCCGGCCGCCGTCCACGACTCGGTCGAGCGGATGGCAGCCGGCAGCGTGTCCAGCGTCAGGTGCGTGAGGCCGCGCGTCTGCAAGTACGAGAGCGCGACACCGCGCTGGTAGGCACCAAGCCAGCGTGACACCTGTGCGGCGGTTTCATCAAGCGGCAGCTCAAGGTCAGGCTGCTGGCCCAACCACTCGCGCAACCTGGCCAGCGCCTCCTCGGTGGCCGCCGCGGCCTTCAAGCCGCGGGTGTGCATGAGCCAGCCGGCCAGCAAGTCGAGGCCGGTGACGGCCCGCAGGTGCTTGCAGCTGTTGCAGATACCGCCGCCCGTCAGCGGCATGTCGGGCCAGAAGCGGAAGGCCTCGCCGGAGTCGCCGCCATGCACTGGGCAGGCCTGCGGCTCGCCTGGGATAGGCTCCACCGGAAAATTCTCCACAGTGCTGAGCCAGGCGTAAAACATGGGCCACCGCCCCAGCATGAGGGCGGCGATTTGTTCCTGCGTAAGCTTGTCGATTTTCACGCGAATCCCCCGTTGTGTACTGCTGCCCGGCGACCAGACACCGGGGCAAGACCGGCCTTCGGTCCGCCGTGCTGGGGTCCTTAGGCCCCGCAGGGAATTCACAAATTGGCAACCGCAGCGCCAATTTCCAGGGGAGACAGCTCGCCTGCCGCTAAAACGGGTGCTTGCTGCAGAAGAGAGCTGAACTACTAAGAGTCTTACTTACGTAAGACTCTTAGTAGTTCAGACAGCCCAAAAAACCGGGCAAAAATGCGCCAAATGCCTATTTTTTCAAGATAACAGGGAAGAAAACGGGGACGGTCAGGTGACGGTCATCCCGGTAACCATTGGATTTCATTAAGAAAATCCTGGTTTTTTGAAAAATCCTGACCGTCTGACCGTCCCCTATACCCCGCGCGCATACGCGAGGCCCAGCGGTCTCGACAATTTTTTCTATGGGGGGTGCCGGGAGGCGGGCGGCGGTTTTACGGTCAGGACGGTCAGGAAAGCCGGTTTTCTCTTGGGAATCAACAACATTGCTTCCATGACCGTCCCCGTTTTCTCGAAACAACGGTCAGCCGTGGAAATTCACCCCTATCTCTTACTACGTAAGAGATAGGGGTGGGGTATGTGCCCTGCACCACGGACAAGGGCTATTTCTGGCCAAGTCCGGCTTCGGCAGGCTGCTCGAGGGGGGGTCACCACTGGGTCTGTAGCTAAAGCTACAGACCCAGTGGTGCATTCGCCGGCGCGGACTACCGAGGCGCGCTCGAATTTTAAGCGGGGCCTAAGGGCACGGCAGACAGGTGGGAGGCACCTTGGCCAGGACATACCGACGCAAGCAGGAGAAACACGAGTACCGGCGGGTACTCTCCGATGTGCAG
>JAEHJW020004478.1_pt1 | contig 18518 bp, 31 predicted proteins | sample 9271431 | NCBI WGS metagenome assembly JAEHJW02 | reverse complement strand
CTCACTCACAGCAGACAATAAGGAATATTATTATTTAAAGTAAAAGCAAAGACAAAGACTTATTCTTATACTATTATATGTTTCTATACCTGCCTTATATTATATACAGCATTTTAATAGTTTGCCCCATTGCTTTGCAACGGGGACCCCAAAAGCCCGATAGCCGTATTCCATTTACTACTTGATTATTTTAATTTAGCAACGATTTGCATTTATTATCAAGAGCTATAAGGAATAAAAACATCAAAAGGCATTAGATTATTTTTTATTTTAATAAGCGTATACAAGTCTGTCTGTTATTTAATTTTCTTTAAAATCCAACAGACCTTACTTCGTAAACTATTGATAAATTAATTACTTCAGGGGCTTGAGAGCCCCCCGCAAGATTATTTAGTTTTGTAAACCGTCAACTCTTTCTATCTGCCTTATCGTTTAGATATTTTTATTTTCTTAATAAGCTTTTAGGTTGACGGTTTACAAAATAAAATACTCTAAGCTTTTCGTAATTAATTAATCAACAGTCAAGGGTCTATTGAATTTTAGAAAATTAAACAGCAGACAGAAGAGACCTGCTAATTATATTACTTTTTAAAAGCTTGCGACGATTAAATGCTGGAATAAAAGATTATCTAACTGCATTAAAGTGAGTTTATTTATTTTAATAAGATTATCTAAAGGCATAAGTAATAGCCATAATAATTTGCGTTATTGTTATATTTATTTTACTAAGATTTAGTTCGTCAAATAATCCTGAAACAGTATTTCATTTACCAAGTAATCGTTTAAGATAATTTATTTCATTCACTTGCGCGCCAACTCTAAAATTATTTTTCTGTGAACGTTATTTTTATTGATAGTTAAACATTGCCGAAAAATAATTTTAAAGTTGTCACTTATATCTTTTTTTGGATTATTTTCCTCACTTAAATACGGTTGAGGTATAACGACGATGAAACTGTCGTTATGATTAAAATCTCGGAAGAACTAATCTATTTAATTTACTATCGCTTTTATTTTTTTTCCCCGATAAATCTGTGAAAGGAAAAAAAATAAAAGCGATAGTAAATGTTAAATGTTTTTTTAACATACACTAATCGCAGTATTAAAAGCAGACATTTAGTTTACTTTTAATACAAAATAAAAGAAATTTAGTTAAAAATTTTAAAGGAGATAAGGAAAATGGAAACGGTAAAAAGTAATTTCTTAGGTTTATCTTTAATAACATTAGATTTTAGTTTGGTAGTTTTCAATCTTTATCAGTTAGCACATTTAATTTAAATTTAATTTCAAATGCCTACATAGGTAGGCAAAGGAGCGGAAAAAATGAATACGGAAATTTTAGAAAGTTTTTACGATATGGCAGTATGGGAAATGAACAATCAAGTTATAAACCCTGATTTATTAATGGACAGCAATATTAAAAGCTATATATTAGAAAAACTGCAACAAAAGGCTACAAACTACCCGCAATTTTTAAACCTGAATTTCAAAACACAAAAAGACTTTGATATATTTAATAAGAATTTGATAGGGGAAATTTACAGGCAGTTTTTAAATATTGTAAGAGCTGCAAAAAAATACAACCCTATAGCAAAAACAAAGATAGAAAAAAAACTTGAAAAAGCAGTAATAAGCTACCTTGATTTAAAGAACTGCTTTACAGGTTCTTTAAATGCCGTTGTCTCCGTTGACGGCAAAAAAACGGAGCTTCAAGACTTAATCCCTGCTAAATCTTGGGTATCATACGAAGAAAGCAAATCGTCAACATTGTTTAACGAAGAAGATATTGAAAACGACGAAATAAGAATAAAAAATAAATACAACAAAAGAGAAAAAGCAGAGGAAAAAGAAAACGAAAGTCTGCAAATGGCTTTATTTTAAACTTCGCTATAAATATAATTTTAAAAGCCCCTCGAAAGAGGGGCAAAGGAGCGGATAAAATGGACATTTTAGAAAAAATAATAAAAACAAGCGGTAATGAATGCAACCGCTATATTAAAAAATCACTAAAGGAAATAAAAGAACCTGACCTATTAACATTTTTAAATAAAAAGTATAAGGAAATAATAGCAAGCAAAAGAGAAGACGAACAGGCACAACGAAGACTTGAAATAAAAAAGACATTAAAGGAATATTTAAGAACTAATGAAATAAAAAGTTATATAAGATTGTGCAAAAGCAATGCTTATATTGAAATTTAATTTTTAAAATTTTATCAGAAATAAAGAGAGGAAATAAAAATGAAATTAAGAACTGTTTTAAATTGGGCAGAAAACAATAAAGGTATAAAAGAAATAGTAGATTTTTACAATGATAGGTTTTTAGGTGAAGTCATAGATTTAAACGATTTAATGAAAGAATATGAAGATATAGAAACAGACATAAACGGGAAGAGATTTTATACATTTTTAAAGACAGAAATGTATAAAAGAGGAACAGAAGAATTTTTAAAGGACAAAGACTATCCAGAAGAAAATTACGCAGGGTTTCGCGACCCTTGCAATGATTTAAGCATGTCAAGCTTTTTTGATTCGCTATATAATCCATTATATGATTATGGAAAAAAGCGGGATAAAATGCAACCACGCATCAGAAAATCAAGAAATATAACAAAGTAATAAAATAAAAAGGAGTATATAAAAATGGAATTAACAAAGTTTGAAAAAGAAATATTTTTATGTTTAGCAAAGCATGAAGATATTAATCAAGAAAAAATTAAAGAGATGTATCTAAATTATTTAAAAGGAGATAGAAAAAATATAGGTTATACGTCTAAATTGCCGAATGGCGATAGTATAGCCGAAACTTTTTTAAATTCTAAAAAATTAAAAGAAAGGGTTAAAAGTATAGAAAAAACGCAAAAAGTATTAAGATTTTTATTAAAAAAAAGAAAGATAATAATATAAAAATTTAAAAATAAAGTTGCTAAAAAAAATATTAAGTCTTTTTTAGCAGCTTTATTTTTACTTTACAAAATTTTTTAGATTTTTTTCAAAAAAAATCGGCCTGATAAGGTTTATCTTATTCCGCTTCATCTGCCCCCGGCAAAAACTGTATATTTATTATACGAACACACCCAAACCAAAATAATAAGGAATAAAAACATCTAAAGGCATAAAAGACCGCTTTAAATCCGTATCTTTTATGCTTGAGGAATAAAAAATACTATTGCCACTGTTTGTGACGGATTTAAAGCGGATTAAAAGACAATAAGGAATAAAAACATCTAAAGGCATTTAAAAAAAAATGTATGGGGCGCTGCGAAGATTCTTGCGCCAACCTATTAAACAAAATTTCACAGGCGGTTTTTAACGGAAAATTAGACAACGATAAAACTGTTATCTAATTTTCCTAAACCGCCTAACGAAGAATTCAACAGAAAATATAAACAGGCTAAAGCCTGGCTTTGCCCCTTCGGGTTTAATTTTCTATTGAATTCTTCTTGAAATTTTTTTTGCGGCGGTATAGTCGCTTCGCTTCGGATATTTTTAAATATCCTTCGTTCGCTTATAAGGAAAAAAGAGCACTTAAAAGATATATATATACTTTCTTTTCTTTTTTATAAAAAGAAAAGAAAGTATCAAAGAAAAAGAAAAACAGATATAAAAACTTAAAAAACAAAAGCCTTGGCGAAAGTTGAATATTATGATTGCGTCAATTTAATCGCAATAATAAATTTTATCGTACTTTGGCATTTAAAACAAAAGCAAAAAATAAAATCGTTTAACTTCGCTATTTATATATAGAGAATTTAAATTAACTTTAACAAGGTTATTTAAAATGGATAATCAAGAAATTATAAGATTAAAAAATAATATATCTATTTTAGATAAGGCATTAATAAAAAAGAAAAATAAGAATTTGTTTAATAAGATAGTTATTTTAAAAAGTGATTTGTTTAAAGAAGAACAAATTTTAACAAATAATAATGAATGTAATAAATTACATTCAGATTTTTTTAATTTATTTCAATAAAAAAAAGGATTTTATTATGGAAATCAAAGAAATGATAGAAATCGTTAACGATACAGAGTTTAACGATGATATAAGAAATAAAAAAATAATTAATAACGATAAAAAAGCCGTTATTGAGATAATAAAAAATAATAAAGAATTTTTTGATAACAATGATAAAAATGTTTTTAAATTCTTAGAAAATCAAGAATTTACAGACGAATATTATATTGAGAAGTTAGATAAATATGTACCTATAAAAGAGTTTTCTTTAGCATGGAGTAAATATTTTAGTTTACTGCAGGAAGTCTTTTATCAATGTTTTTATATGATAAGGGCGGATATTGAAAACGCATTATTTTAAAAAACTTCGCTATTTATATATAAGGAAACAGTAAAGAGGATATGAAAATGAAGAAAATAAAAGAAGAAGAAAGAGAGATTGATTTCGAATACTGCCCAGACTGCGGGGCTAAATTATATCACGCAGAGGGTTGCTTAACCTGCTTTTGTTGCGGGTTTTCATTATGTGGATTTTAATTCAACGGAGGCATTATGGATTATCAAGAATTAGTTAAAAAATATCATAAAGTTAAAAGTATTGAAAATAAAATTATCGGAAAAATCAACGATAATTTTTTGGAATATTATAAACAGAATAACCTTATAAGCATTAAAGAAATTGAAAAATATTTAAAATCAGAAATTAAAAAAATATATTGTCTTGAATATAAAGGCAATTACGGCGAGTTTGCCGATGTTGTAGAAATAACGACAGCGTCAGATATTAAAACGTTTATTGTATCACAAGGGGAAGAATGGGAAGACGGAGGCGAAGGCTTTATTACAGTAGAAGATATTGCAGACGAAACAGGCAATAACGATATTATGTATATTATTAAAAATATATATGAAGAATACGCTAAAAACGGCGTATATATAACGGCTTACGTATAATATTACCGCAATGCGATTTTAGATAATCTTATATATTTAAATTTTAATATTTAAGGAGATAATAAAGTTTAAATTAATTAAAAATAGACAGTAAAAAGAAAAAACAACTTGAATTAACATCGGTTATGCTGCATCGGCATAACAAGTTTATTGGTTTAGCTTGTCAGGTATACGCTACGGCGTACAGGACTTGCATGGTAAAGCTACAGGAAAAAATAAGGTTTAAAGGGCACGCTTTACCACCGCAAAGACCTTTACGCCCCCGCTTACTTTTAGTGTCTATAAAAGCGAGATTGGCTATAAGCTAATCTCGCAAAGTCAACAACTTCGCTATAAATATATAGTTAATAAATTTTAAAGGGAGTTAAAAAAATGTATAAAGTCTTTGAAATTGCAAAAAAAAATGGCGGAGTAAGGCATATAGAAGCCCCAGACGCTATAACAAAGAAAAGACAAGAAGATTATTTGAAATATCTTTATAAAGCATACCCAGTAAGCCCGTATACACATGGATTTACGCCTAATAAAAGCATAGTTACGAACGCTAAACCTCACATTAATAAAAAGTTTGTCTATTCAATAGACATTAAAGACTTTTTTCCGTCAATAACGCTTGAAAAGGCTAAAGCAGTTATAAAGGCAAAATTAAAATGGCAACTTTGTTTTTATGACTTTAAGGACAGAAAAGGTAAACGGCTTCCGCAGGGAGCGCCGACTAGTCCGTACATTGCAAACCTGTATTTAAAGAACTTTGATTATAAAGTCGGCAGTAAATTAGAAAAAATTAATATTGCTTATACAAGATACGCAGACGATATAACTTTTTCCGGAAACGATTATAACGATATGGAAAAAGCACTCTCTTATATCGTTAAAAGACTAAATTATCTTGGTCTTGAAATAAATTATAAAAAGATTAAGAAAATGCCATCTTGGAAACGGCAATATGTTTGCGGTTTAGTCGTTAACGAAAAAGTTGCATTAACAAGGGAAATGAAAAAGAAAATCAGGGCGGAAAAATATCAAAAAAAAGTAGTTTATTTACAAAATTATGAAAAAATGGTCAAAAGGCAAGCCGTTTAACTTCGCTAAATATATATAAGAAGTTAAAAAGTTCGCATTGCGAACATAAGGGGAGCTTAAAAATGTTAAATGAAAAGTTTCTTAATGTTTTGGATAATTCAAAAGAAAAGACGAGGGAGCTTTTAGGTCATAATCAAGATAATAATTTCAGGACAAAAATAAACTTGCCAGCCGGATTAGATAAGTGGGATTTGAAAAATCTTAAAAGGTATTACGAAAGTTTTTCAAGTCAAACGATAACGGAGCAGGAAATAATACAAAACCGCCTTGAAAACGGTGAAAAATTTACAAGGGTTATCGTTAAAGAGGCAAAGAAAAAAGGCTACGATTTTACGGCGGATTTTGAGTTATACGCTTCTTCAGCTTACGATAGAAAAACCGATTTTATAATATCCACTAACCCCGCAGATTTATTAAGCCCTTCAGATTTTGCAACATACAAATCTTGTTTTGCCGACGGCGGATGTTATTCGCACGGCGTACCTAAATGGGCTTTAATGGCAGGAACGGCGATATTATTTTCACAAAACGCCGGAAAAAAGACAAGCAGGGCTTGGCTATATTTTTACAATAAAAACGGCAATAAAGGCTTTTTGATATTTAAAAACTACGGTTCAAGATTTGACGGCGAAAAAATGCGGGCAGAAATAGGAAAGTTAATAGGAATAGAAAAATACAAAATTAAAGAATACGGCTGCGCCGGCGGAAACTATGATACTTATATAGACCCCTTTACCGCCGTAAAAGATATTAACGCCGACGGATTAAAAACTTCAATGATGCAGGACGCTTTTTATGAAGATTTAAAGTCACAGGAATATATTTGTCCGATTTGCGGACGCAACGACAACAAAAGACATTCAAGAATAGCTTGCTGCGGTTCTATCAAGGAAACTTTGGCAAGCTACAAAAGGAGCTTATAAAATGATAAAAAAATTTCTTACAATGCCGAAAGAAGAAATACTTTACAGGTTTAAAAATGAATTTCAGGAAGGTATTTACAAAAAAAATGCCTATTTCTATCTTCAGGGCAAATACAGCGACGTGCTGTTTAATGCCCACATTGACACGGTTAAGACGGATAACGGTTTTAATATAAAACAATACGAAGATTTTATATACAACAGAAACAGTATTTTGGGAGCCGACGACAGGGCGGGCGTTTGGATAGCCTATAACCTTGCAAAAGCCGGAGCGTCTATATTGTTAACTGATTTTGAAGAAAGCACAAAGGCGGGAGTTAACGCCTTTTGCAGAGATTTTAAAGATGTAAATCATAAGCTTTTTATAGGATTAGATAGAAGGGGATTTAAGGAATTTGTAAATTACGGCTACGCTGATATTAATATAAACCGTATTTTTACAAAAATGGGATTTAAAGAGAAAATCGGCAGTTATTCCGATGTGTTAAAACTGACTGAAAAATTTTCAAGATTTAATGTTAATTTATCGGTCGGCTTTTATAGCGAACATAGTAAAGATGAATATTTAAGTTTATCAAGCATGAATTACACTTTGAATAAATGCTTTAAGCTTTTAACTTATCAAATACCGGATATAAAAACAGATGATTATTTAACGGATTTAGATTTTCCGGATTTTCCGCAGGAAGATTTTTTTAAATATAAGCAATATTTATTTGGCGAAGAAGAATATGAAAAAAACTTTTTACGCAATGCGAACAAAAAATTTAAATAATTTTTAACTTCGCTATAAATATATAAAAAATAAAAAATTGGCAGTAAAAAGAACAACAACATTGAAAAACAAGGGTTATGCTGTTTCGGCATAACAAAGAATAAGAGATTTTCTATCTTCAGTGTAACGCTTTGGATGCGGCTTCTTCCATCAAAGCTACAAGAAGATAGTAAATTGATGAGGCGCACGCTTTGAATGGAATAAGCCGCATCCGACGCTATCTTTAGTGCCAATTTAAAAAAACTTTAAAAATATAGGCAGTATAAAAAAACAAACGCAAAAAGCTATGCTGTATCGGCATAGCGTAGCGGTAAGGTTAGAACCGGGGTTTTCATTCTTTACGAGCTCCGAAGCTCATAAAGAATTTAGTGCCTATATAAACGGCGGGATGATTTATTTAGTTCCGCCATAAAAATAATATTTATTAAAAAGGGGATAATTAACTTCGCTATATATATAAGAATAAATTAATTAAATAGAGGATTATCATGACGGTCAACGAAAAATTAAAATGGTTTGAAAAAAATTTAAGCGAAGATGAATTCAAAAATATTTTATCCATTTGTAAAAATTTTGTAAAAGAAAATAGTAATTTTAAAAGCTTTGAGATAAGAACATCGGAAGAATATAACGATTTTCTTGCATGGCAGAAAATCGGTTTTAAAGTTATAAGAGTAGGTTATTTTGAATGGAAAGGCAAGAAAAAATATATTTTTATGTATGGAAGATAATTTTTTTAAAAAAATATCATGGAAAAATTTTATGATAAGCAATGTATTTAAAAAATAAACGTAAATATAATAATTTGTTTTTAAAGGAGGATTGTTATGATAGATGATTTGCATAACTGTGAAAACTGCGCTCTTTTCGACAATGGAAATTGCGACTATTATGAAAAAAGTATTAAAGAAATAATATCTGAGCAAAAAATTTACAGAAATTCACCTAATATAATAAGTGAAGAATTAGAAAACGATTGCGATGAATTTGTTGAATTTTGAATTTAGGCGATAAAATATTTAAACAAACAAAAATAAATAATTCAATAAAAAGGGATATCTATTATGAATATAGAAAGCAAAGAAAAACAGCAGGAAAGATTTTTGCAATTAGTGAACGAAAGAAAAAGTTTATATCAGTCCTTAATTGATATAAATAAGGCTTTAGATAACGAATTTATTAATTATATCAGAGCTGAATATCCTGATTATATTGATAAATTAGAAAATTATTTAATTAAAGAAGGCAAAATACAGCCTTCAAGTAAAATTAATCACATATCGTATTTAGGATTACAAGGAGAACAAAGAACAGATTTTGGAAAGTTTTTGATAATAAAAACTAATAACGATGAAGAAATTAAGATTATGATTTATGCTTCAGATTATTTTTTAGATTTTTTTAGTTTAGAAAATAAAGACGTAAATATCATAGATTTAGAGGATAGCGACAATGAAAGCGATGTTGAGTTAAGCGGTATGATAGGAAATATAAAAGATAGAATTGTGGTTGAAAACGAAGACTATATTTAATTCAATTAAAGGAGATAAGACAATGGGATACGAAAGCAAATTTGATTATGATTTTAGTTCAAAACCATATATTAAAAATATTAAAGAATTAAATAATGAAATTGCTAAATTAAAAGGCGGAATGAGCGAGGTTAAAGTTATTAAAGCAATTGATAATGATTTTGATTATGTAATAAAGCTAGACGATTTTAACGGTCAATTTTACGATGAGAAAGAATTTGCCGAGTTGTTATCAAAATATATGGATAAAGGATATGTTGATTTAAAATATGAAGGCGAGGACGGAGCTTTATGGGGATATAGGGTTTATCCTAATAAAGTTAAAGATCTTAAATTTACGATAGAACCTGTTGATTAAAATATAACGGAAACTAATTTAATTTTTAATAACTTAATTTAAAAATACAGGGAGGCATTATGGATTACAAAGATATAAGAGATTTTTGCCAAAAAAATAAGTTTAGAGTTTTATATGCTTATGTATCCGGCAAAAAGCAAAATAATAAGGGTATTGAGAATTTAACGATTATTCTTAAACCGTTTAACTCTGAGTTAAAAATTGTAATAAGAGGCAAAGATATTGCCGATTTATACCAACATATAACCAGCTTTATATATCTATATTCTAAAGATATTAACTTCGCTATTTATATATAGATAATAACAAAGCGGAGGTAATAGCAATGAACGTTTATCAAATTATTACAAATAATATAATTGAAGAAATTGAACAATCTGGAGAGCTTTTTTGGCAAAAAACTTGGGAAATGAAAGCTCCCGCAAATTTAATAACAAAAGCTTTTTATAGGGGTATTAACAGAATTTTACTTAAGAACGGCGATTTTTGGCTTACTTTTAATCAGGCAAATAAAGCAGGTTTAAAGGTTAAGAAGGGCTCTAAAAGTCGCATTGCGATTTTTTATTCAGTAGTAGAAAAAAAAGACAAAGAAGAAATAAACATCAGCGAAGAGGATTTAAAAGAAAGTTATGCAGTTTTGAAATACTACCATGTATTTAACGAAAACGCCGTTGACGGCGACCTTTCTAAACTTATACCGCAACAGGCGCAAGAGCCTGTTGATCCTGACAAAGAAGACAAAAATATCGAAAAAACGTTATTAGATTATATTTCAAAAGCAGGAATAAGCTTGGAACACGGCGGGAACTCGGCAAGCTTTTATTTTAATCAGAACCTTATAACAATGCCGCCGAAAGAAAGATTTATATCTTACAGGGATTACCTTTGCTCTTTAGCTCACGAAGCAGGACACAGCACGGCAAAGGCTTTGAATCGAAAAATAGAAAATAATGAATTCGGGGACGTTAACTATAGTTGTGAAGAACTTGTCGCAGAGTTTACGGCTCTTTTTATTGCCGGTAAAGGTAAAATAAAAGAAAACTCGACGGCATACCTAAAAGGATGGTCGTCGATGTTCAAAGAAAAACCGACGATGTTAGTAAAAGCGGCCGGAGCTGCGGAAAAAGCGGCACGATTAATAAAGGGAGAGATAGAAAATTAATAAAAATCTAAAAGCCCACCGGAAACGGCGGGAGCTTCTAAATTCCTTTTGAAATAAGAACAAACAAATTTATTATAGCAATTTTAACATAAATAGTCTGCATTAAAAATGTTCGCATTGCGGACAGTAAGGATAACTTCGCTATAAAAATACATAAGAAAGAGTTAATTAATTTTAAAAATAAGGAGAAATTAAAATGAAGTACTTAGAATTAGTAAAAAAGCACAACGAAAAAGAGAAAGAGTTAGAGGATTTAAGCGAAGAGATGGAAAAAGCGTTTGTCGGCTATTTAGCGGAAAACAAATCTGAAACGTTAAAAAAACTTGAAGATTATTTCAAAACAAAAATTAAAAGGATTTGCTTTTTGAGATATGAAAACGATAATCGAAATTACACTAATATGGTTTTAATAAACAAAGACGAAGAAATAATAAGAGTTGAAATAAACTCAAGCACATATTGGGAATGGGACGATGAAGAAAACGTTTTATATGAAGATGATTTTAAAAGGGATGATAATTATGAAATTTTTAACATCTTAGAAGATTTATTTTTTTCATATCCGCATATAAAAAAGGAGTATGTTTAAGCTTTATTTTAATTAAAACAAAATTACAGGAGTTATTATGAACGGAAAAAAATTGAAAGAAATTATAATCGCAATGCAAAAAATTAAAGGCATACTTTATCACGACATTATTGAAGATGATTTAAATGACTATGCTTGCCTGCACGGTCCGGGAATTTTACCAAGCATTAAGGACGATCCGTTCGCAAATATATATAAATATAAGAATGATGTTGCTAAGGCCTATATAGTTAATCATTTAGACACTATTAGGGCGGAATTTAAGGAATTTAAAGACAAAACTAAAGATATTAGCGAACTGATAAATAAAATGCTTAATTCGGAAGAATTAGACGACCACATAGACAGCATTGAAGGATTAATTGAAAATTTAGAAGACTGGATAGACAAATCCGATATGCAGGCATTCAGCGAAGGAAAAATAAAAATAAGCTACGAAATACAGGCAAACGGCAGACTTGTAAGAACCATTAAGGACGTTGCGGAAGAAACAGGCTATTTATATAGCGGGGAGCAGTTAAGCGATGCCGTTTCAGCAATAGCCGAAAATATTCTTGATAGGTATCTTGATACGGAATATTTAGATACAGATATTATTCAGGACATCATACAAGACTATTTTGTCAAACAATAACTCATCTGTATAAACATAAAAAGTTAAATAAAACTTATGCGAGGTTAAAATGAAAAATATTTATGAAGTAGAAACATATTCGCTTGCGGACGGCTGGAGCAATACTTGGACAATAACGGCAAGCGACGGGAGCGAAAGCCCCGAATTTTTTCTTACCAAAAAAGAATCCGAAGAGGCTATAAAGAAAGAGATTAAAAGAACCGCCGAACACATCGAAAACGGCGATATAGTTAAAGAATCCGCATTAACAATGGAAGATTTTAGAATTGTTAAAAAATGGGCTTTCTGAAATTTTCGTATTGCGAATAGTCTGTATAACTTCGCTATATAAATATAAGAAAAAAATAATTAATTAATATTTAAAATAAGGAGAAAAAAATGTCTTGTTATTCCAATCTTTCGTATTCCGGTAATGCAGAGTTTAAAAACATCGACGAACTTAATCAGAAAATAAAAATCATAGACGACGGTCATTCTGGTTTTACCGTTAACGAAGATGGCGAAATTGAATGCGGAGACGACGGCTATTACGGGAAGTTTTACGAAGGCCGGAAGTTTGCAGAACTACTATCAAATTATATTACAAGCGGAAACCTTGAAATAAGGTATTCTGACGAGGACGGGATATCCGGTTATAAGGTGTCCGCAGGAATAGTAAGGGAATTGCATTGCATAATGTTATACGAAGACGAAATAGAATCCTACAAAAAATTTAAAGATTATAAGAACGGAAGTTTAAGTGATTTGAATGATGTTTTTGAAGAGTTATTCATACCGCAATGGTATAACAAATCAAATTTCAAGGATATTCTGGATATTGATATAGAATTAACAAATGAACAATTTAAAAAAATAAAGGACAAATTAATAATTAATTCTATGGATTACCTTATTGATTCTATAACCGTTGATGTGCAAACGGAATTACAAGAAATACAATCAGATTTTCCAGAATTATTTAAATAAAAACGAATCAGGGAGTTTGTCCGCACAGCGAACAAACTTCGCTAAAATAAATAAAGAAAATAACAAATAAAACAGAGGTTATTATGTTTGAGGTATTAACTTATTCTTTAGCAGACGGATGGTCTAATACATGGACAACTGAAGACGAATCCGGAAACGAAATTCCTGAATACTTCGATACGGCAGAAGAAGCCGAACAGGCTATTAAAGAAGAAATCGAAGATATAGAAAATGCGATAAAAAACGGCGATATGCTGCCAGAGTCGAGATTAACAAGAGACGATTTTAAGATAACTTCGCTATATTAATAAACAATAATAACTTGTTATTAATTTTTAAAAGGAGTTTGTTATGTCAAGAATAATAGACGAAAAAACAAAAGAAAGGGCTAAAAACATTTTTACATATGAAGTTGACCAAAACACATATACAAAAGGGTTTTTTAATATTTATCAAGCGATAAACGGTAAGGTTTTTATGGCTATGGGCAACGGTAGAACAGAATTAACATATAAACAAGTTGAGGACTTACATATTGATGTATATAGTTTAGTAGATTTTAATTATGATTTATTTAAAAAAGCATACAGCATTATTTAACCTGTCTGTTTTACAGATAGCTAATTTGGCAATAAGGAAATAACTTCGCTATAGATATAAAGGGGGTGAAGTAAAATGAGATACCGAGTATATCAAAAAGCCGAAAACGGAGATTTTATTTTATTAGGAAAGGCCGTTGAGAATATCGAGGACAACGAGGTATATTTCGCATACGAAAACGGGGAAGCTAAAGCTTTCGAGACGAGGGTGTTTTACGATATTTTCGGTAAGCCGTTTTTTGTGCTTGTTAATGCAGAAAAACAGGTTTACAAAAACAATTAATTTTAAAAAAAAACGGAGCCGTACCGTAATGTTAAAAACTTTCTTCTTTACATTTGTTATTTTAATAGCTTTGTTTCTGGGTTTATACGCAGGGTATTCGCACAGCGGACAAGTAAAAAAAATAATTAAAAAAAAGAAGATTGTCAGGATTGTCCGCAAAGCGGATTTAAAAGGAATTATTGAATCTCAATCCCTGCAAGATATAAATAAAAGGGTTTGCGGATACAATAAATTCTTATGCGGTCCGGGTGCCGTTCTTTTAAAAAGCAAATCGGTTAAAAAGGATTTCAGGCAATTATATATTGCGGTTCTTTTAACCGAATCTGACGATTTTAAGTTCAATAAAGGAATTTATAATAAATATGATTACGGATATCCTCAAATTAATATAAAGTATTGGACTTTAAATAAAATGCAAAAACTTGGTTATGAAATAAGCTCATATAAGGAGCTTCTGACAAGGCCTGTATTAGCCATAAAAATTGGCGAAGCTATATTCTGGCACAATTTCATTGAGACGTGGCAAAACAACAGCTATCCGTCGCTCTTGGAATATGCAACCGGCTATCACGATATAACTTGCGTAAGCAAGATATATTACAAAAGACTTACGAAGAATTATCTTGATTTGAAAAATAAAAAATTTAGCAAAAAATTGCTTGCAATGAGCTTTAAAACATATAATAATGTTAATTAATGTATTGACAAGATTTGTTTAAAAAGTCATAAAATCAAAAAATAACAACTTCGCTATAGAAATACGAGGTAAATAAAAAATGATTAAAAAAATATGTATTTCCGGTCCGGCGGCATCCGGAAAAAGTTTTTGCATAGAAAATTATCTTGAAGACAGGATACAAGGTTTAACGGTTTTAAGTGAGTCTTCCCGAAAGGTCGCGGAAATATATCCTGAAATACCGACTGAAAATATCAATCAATTCAGGGAAAAGATTTGCGAATTTCAAAGGCAAAGGGAAAACATCTCTGAAAATCTAATAAGCGACGGCATTATCGTTTGCGACAGGGGCGTATTCGATAACCTTGCTTTTTTGCTTTTGCAGGATAAAAACCTATTTCATAGGGAGTTTACAATACTTCTTAATGCCTTCAAAAATAAATTAATAAAGCCGTATGATTATATTTTTTATTTCGATATCGATTTACTTGGCGGGATTACGCCTTTATTAGAGAATGCTTTGAGCGATCCGCTGAGGCAAGCGACAATAAACGTAAATAGTTACGCAAATCACGTTATAGAATTCAGAAACGCCTTTATCGAAGTAACAAGTTATTTCAGGGGCGTAAAAGTAATTCCCGTTGTGGCAAAACCTGACGAGGAAGGATTTAATATAAGAAATTTGTCAGTTAGAGACCATATTTTATCTAACGTTAATCACTCTGTCCGCTTGTCGGACAAAAGCAAACTTCGCTATATACACAGGGAGCAATATTTATGAGTAAAGTAATCGTGTTTGATACAGAAACTACTGGGATAAACGAACCTGTTTTAATTGAGGCCGCCGGTATTATTATAAACGGCAATCCTTTTGCCGAACAAAAGGCAAACTTCAATAACCGCTATAATCCTGGCAAGCCGATTTCATTCGGCGCTATGGCCACGCATAACATATTAGATTGCGACTTAAAAGATTGCCCGCCGGCGACGGAATTTAAATTGCCGGAAGATACGGCATATTTAGTCGGTCATAACATAGACTTCGATTGGGAAGTTATCGGTAAACCTGAAGTAAAGCTAATAGATACCTTGCCTATGGCAAGAAAATTATGGCCAAGTTTAGACTCACATAATCTCGGAGCTTTGAGTTATGCTCTATGCTACGAGCCTAAAAGGATTGAGATTAGAAAAAAACTTGTCAGCAGGCACAGCGCCTTAACAGATGTAGAGCTTTGCTTAGAACTTTTAAGGTTTATTCTTAAAGAAAAACCGGAATTAAAATCTTGGGGAGAAATATATAGATTTTCGGAAGAGGCAAGAATACCGGATATTATGCCTTTCGGGAAACATAAAGGAACGGCGATAAAAGATTTGCCAGAAGATTATAAAAATTGGCTTTTAAACCAAAACGACGTTGATAAATATTTACAGATTGCTTTACGGACAAAAAATAACTAACAAAAAAAATAAAACTAAAATGGAGATAAATCATGGACATAGATGAAATAACATACATCAGTAAATGGTTTAAAAAATATAAGTCTGATAAAGACAAATACGGCATTGCAATAAGGGATTTTAAAGCGCAATGCGTAATTCACGGCGAAGAAAGACATAAAGTCGTGGATTCTTTTCAAGGGCGAACGGGTAATTATTATTTAGTATATTCAAAAAAGCCAGTCGTTGAAAAAACGAAAATGCTTCACGGCTTTACATATTTTGACGAAGCGGGTTGTTAAAATTATTATTAATTTTATCGGACGTCGCCGTAAAACCCACAAGCTTATAGCTATAGCGATATAAGGCGATAACTTCGCTATAAATATAGAGGTAGAGGATATAAAAATGGATACAAAAAAAATTGATTCCGTAAAAATAGATTCGATATGCATGGCTCTTTTAAATAAAGGGATAAACAGACTAAAAGAGCCTATTGAATATTTAAACGAAGATATGTCTTTAGATGTATATTCAACCGTTAAAACAATTATGGAAGATACATCTATTTGTCCTTCCGAAAAATTGCAGTTTTTTTACGATGAATTATTCAAAATGTACGGAAAAAAGAAAAACGTAGAAAATATCAATGTAAAAAAGGCTGCTTAAACTTTTTCGCTTTGCGGACAAAATAAAAAATTAAATTAATTTTAAATAGAGGAGATGCAAAAATGCAAAATCAATTAGTAACACAAAAAACAAACACTAAAGATAATTTCGCTGTTGTAAGGGATTTGTTAGAAAAGTCTAAAAATGAAATAGCAAAAGTGCTTCCTAAATTTATCACACCGGAAAGAGTGGCAAGAATAGCATTAACCACTCTTAGGAAAAATCCAAAGTTGTTAGAATGCGATCCTAGCAGCTTTTTAGGTGCTGTTATGCAGGCGTCGCAGTTAGGATTTGAACTTGATGACAACCTTGGCCTTGCATATTTAGTTCCATTTTATAATAAAAAACGGGGAGTAAAAGAAGTACAACTTATATTAGGCTATCGCGGATTAATAGAATTAGCCCGCAGGTCAGGAAAATTAAGAAGTATAAGCGCAAGAATAGTCTATGAAAATGAACCGTTTTTAATAGAGTATGGCCTTTTAGAAAATCTTAAACATACACCATTGCCGCCGTCAAAAAGAGGCGACAATATTAAAGGGGTTTACGCTGTTGGAACTATGAGTGACAGCTCAACCGTATTTGATTTTTTATGGGCAGAAGAACTGGAAGACATAAAAAAAGCAGCGCTGGCTAAATCCGAAAAATTTTCATCGTCTTCCTCTCCATGGTCAACCCATGAGGAAGAAATGATGAAAAAAACAGTTATAAGAAAGATGATGAAATATTTATCGTTATCTCCGGAAGTAACAAAAGCGGCAATTATAGATGAATACGGCGAGGCCGGAATTAACACTAAAGATACATTTATAGGTTCGGAAACCGGTAATAAAACATTAGGAATGACGGAGCCTAAGGCTATTACAAGCGATAAAGTAGCTCAATTATCAGACTACAAGAACGAGCCGCCTATAAATAATAATAATACTGATAATCAAATAACTGCACCGGAAACGGAAGATGTAAAAGCAGCAGAAACAGAGCCAATAGGGCCAGATACATTTACGACCGAAGAAGATAACGGTTATTTTGCTGATATTCCTTGGGATGATAATGACATGTCTACAACGCACACGGAAAGAACAGAGGCAAAAACGCAGAGCTCTAAAAAAAAGATAGATACTAATAATTTAATATCTGATAAACAAATAAATTTTGTTTATAGTTTGTGCCATAACAAAGAAATAGAAATAACAGAGTTGAAAGAAATAATCGCTACAGTTACGGGAACGAATTTAGAATTAGAGGAAATAAGCAAGAAAGATGCAACAGCGTTGATAGATTATGTTAAAAATTTAGCATAATGGAGGTTGATATGAAAATTTTAAACAAGCCTATTTTTGATGAAAAAGAACATAAATACAGTTATGACGGCAAACAATTGCCGTCAGTAACTACGGTTATCAAGGAAGTTCTTGATATTCAGTATCCTGATTATGCGATATATCACGCTACTCGGGGGACTTACGTTCATAAAGCTATAGAACTCTATCTAAATGGCACTTTAGATTTTAGCAGCGTTGATAAAACGATAAAACCTTACCTCGATTCTTTTATAAAGTTTCAAGAAAAGGCAAAGATAGAGCCAATTTTATTAGAAGAACGCTTTGCGGACAAAGATATTACTTTTGCAGGCACGGTAGATATAGTCGGCAAGGTTAAAGGTAAAACTTATTTATTTGATATTAAGACAGGTCAAAAACAGGATTCTTACAATGCTCAAATGGCCGGATATAAAAAGCTTCTAAACGATAACGACACAGAAATAGACGGCATATACATTTTAGATTTAAAACCTGAAGGGTGTAAGGTTATAAAAGTCGAAAATATTGAGAAATACTGGGGGCTTTTTGAAGGAATGTTAAAAGTATATTGGTATAAACTCAATAAAACTATTATTTGATTTTAGGGGGGGGGCAAT
>JAEHJW020010075.1_pt1 | contig 18525 bp, 21 predicted proteins | sample 9271431 | NCBI WGS metagenome assembly JAEHJW02 | reverse complement strand
TTCAAAGTATTATAAAAATGAAAGATTGGCAGGAATTGACGTAATAGTAAAGGCGAACCGCAAAAAGCTAATAGAGAAGAAATTTAACGAAAAATTAGACTATATATTATAAAGACTTACAGACACTCAAAAACAAGAAAAGGCACGTCTCAAGAGAGATAAACAGAAAAGAGTAATAAACTACAGAAGCGATATAAACGCAAATCAATAACATATAGTAATAATCAATCTTGATAATTAAATCAAGAATGTAAAGTATGCTTGACATAGTGCTACATACATAGACCACTCTATATGTAGAGTACTTATTGTGATTGTAGGGCAAAAAGAGAGAGAGATACTACACCGCCCAAGATAAAAGTGTCCACTATATTAGACAGTATGAGTGTCCATTATTTAGGACAGTCCTACAATCAGGACATAATGTTTAGTTTAAGTTTAGCATGACAAACTTTATGTCCGATTATAAATTTACTCAAATGTTGCGAATTTAAGCGAAAAACAAAGAAATTGCCCGCCCATAATATCTATTATGTCAAGTATGAGTATAAAAGAATAAATAAGTCTGTTTATAGGCATGACGGGGTATGTGATTTTCGGCACATTTTGGCAAACGGGTCTAACTATACCATTTTTTATAATTCCGATATTTTGAGAACTTTTTTCTGACTAATCAGACCGACAGATATTGCGAAATCAGAGCGTAACATAAACATTAGTGAATATGGAAACACTTGGCAGACAGATGGCGAGATTTATTTTAGAACTACACCGAATAATGATATTAGACTCGTTTAAGGAGTTAGTAGAAAACCAAAGATTTAGGATGAATTGATGAGCGAACCGATTTACAAATTATTGGATTTGAACGATACACATAAGGACTGGATCCAGTCTTTGGTGATGAACGGATATACATTTGAGGAAATAGCCAACGCTTTGGGGCTGAGTAAGACGGGATTCCAGAAGTCTCTGACGAACAAGACGGAAATCCAGCATATTTTGAAGCAAGGGAGCGAAAAAGCGATTTCTGATGCTACGATGAGTCTTTCTAAGCTGGCAAACGGGTTTACGAGGTATGAAAGGGAATATGTCGCCAGTTTAGACAAAGAGAAGATCAAAAAGGACAAAGAATACCTGATGGGGTGCTTAAAGAGAGACAAGATAGACGCTTTTCTCGAAATCCTGATGAAATGCACGGCAGAAGGTGCAAAAGAGTTCACTGGTGCGGTAAAAGTAAAGGAAATAGAAGTCGGGCCTGATAAAAATGCTGCGGTGAAAATTTTAGAGGCATTGAAAGAGGATGTCTGGGATATGGACGCTAAACATAAAAGGATTCCTGATGTGAAGATTGTAGTTGGTCTTGAGGGCGGTGTTCGGAAACCAAAAGCCATACCGGCGGATTTCACAGTTGAAAGTACGAATTAAATTGTTTATATTTAAGAGGGTACATGATTCCTAAACTTATTCTGATGTTGGAGAAGATTTTGAGATTAAGACTTCGAGGAAGTTTGACGATACACTTTGACGGACTTGGGAGTTTTACTTCCGAATATGATTTTAAGTTGAAAGAAACAGAGATTAATAAATTAGTAGGATTGAATTAATGCAATATGTATATGCAGTGGTAAGTTTTATATGCGGAGTCTCATTGATTTTCTTAAAAGGATGGTTTACTGTTGAGGATAGATCGGCGCAAGTTTATTCTGAATATTTTCGTAAATATGTTGGCATGTTAAATTACCGGACGGTTGTCAACTGGGACATAATTGTCTTGGGAATAATGATAGTGATGCAAGGATTTATGGTGATGGCGTTTTATAATATGATGGAAAAGAAATTAAAAACTAACTAAAGTTTTCTAAAAATATTTAATCGGGTATTTCTAACGAAGCCCCTCATTGCAGCAAGACTGCGGTGTGGGGCTTTTTTATTGAGGTAAAATGATTCACTTATTCGCAGGCGGTTCATCGGTTATGGAAGTTGACTTTAGACGGTTAGATGGTTTGAAAGTCTTTATCAACTTTGCCTGGCAGAAAATACCGAATGAATTTATTGACGTTCTTGTCTGGGGAGATTATTTCGTTGGCGATATACTGAGAGAACAGTTTGAAGAGAAACCGAAATTTAAGTTAGTCTGTCTTAGGGGTGCGGCAGGAAAATCGAGAGGGTGGATTGATGATGCTTTTGAATACCCTAAATACAGATTTACTCTTTTGTGGGCGATTCTGTGGTTAAAAGAAAAATATCCCAATCAGCAGATTAAAATTTACGGACTAGACGGCGGAGATAGTGACTATTACGATGGGTGGAATAAAGGCAGAGCGTTCTTTCCAGATAAACCGAAGAAAGAAGTAGTTGAAGCTCTTGAGAGATGTTATAAGGAACTCGACAATTTAAAAGACAGAACAAAGATATACGTGGCAAAAGAAAGTAAGTATAAAGGCTTCCCTTGCAAATAGAATTTAGAAAAAATGCTTTTATTGATTCGTTCTATCCTTTGCTATTCGATCAGGCTAGATACGAGATTTTGCGTGGCGGCGGCGGTTCGGGTAAGAGTTATTTCGCAGTACAGAAGATTGCGTATAGAATGTTGACGGAAAATAACAATCGTTTTCTCTTTGTCCGTGCGGTAAAAGACACAATTAGAAACTCGATGTATAAGCAGTTTAAGGATTACATCTTTACCAATAATCTTGAAAGCGCATTTGAGTTCAGAGAGACGGATATGCAAATAAATTGTCCTTCTACTAACTCGGAGATTATTTGTCTGGGCATGAACGACAGAGAGAGAATTAAATCTATTGCAGAGCCTACGAGTGCATGGGTGGAAGAAGCGACTGAATTAGATGAGAGAGATTTTAGACAATTGAATATGCGCATTCGTTCAGAGAGAGGCGGTTACAGACAAACGATAATAACCTTTAACCCGATTGACGAAAATCACTGGTTAAGGAAAGAATTTTACCCTCCGGAGATTGACGAACTCTTAGATCAGAAGTACGATATCAGAATGGCTAAAAGAAAAGCCATGAGAGCGCATAAAGGAGAATGGACTGAATTTGAGTTAAGCGAAGTCTCGACTTCGATGCAGAGGATAATAAATGTAGATGGGCAGAAGATTCCAATTACTTATACTCATCATCTTTCGACATACGAAGAAAACCCCTATGTCAATTATGAATATAGGGCGGAGTTAGAAGACTTAAAAGTTAAAGATTATGGTTACTGGTTAGTTTATGCTAAAGCCCGTTGGGGATCAATCGGAGATTTAGTTTTTAGTCCGATGTGGAAAATGGCAGAGTTCCCAAAAAGCTGTGATGAAGTTTTTTACGGATTAGATTTTGGCTACGTCCACGCTTCCGCCTTAATGATGGTAGGAATTAAAGACGGTAAATATTATGTGAAGGAGTTGGATTATTCAAAAGGATATACGACTAAAGATTTGATAGACCATTACCGAGAAGAAGGTTTTATTGAAAGAGACGGTTTGATTTACGCCGATTCAGAATCGCCGGAAAAAATAGACGAGTTCGATGCTGCTGGTTTTAATGTTACTCCAGCTATTAAGGGGCAAGGCTCCGTAGCTGCCGGTGTGGATTTTATGAAGTCGGTAGAAATTTTTACACATAAGGACAATGTGAATTTGAATAGAGAATTGAAGACGTGGAAAAGAAAACTTGGGACCGATGGGAAACCAATTGAAGATGAGTTTGTAAAGTTGAACGAAGATTGTATTGCGGCTACAAGATATGCCATTTACTCTAATTCACAAGCACATGATGTTAAAGTCGGTTTTGTAACGAGGGCTGTATGAGTATTCTTGATAAGTGGGCAGCAAAAAGAGTAAGTGCATTAGTTAAGTCGTATTCCGATGCGGGGAATCTTTCAACTTACGATAGAGCGTTCTCTGAAATATTTAAGAAAGGCGGGACTTCTAAAGATTACGTAGGAGCGGTCTTTAATGCAATTGAGATTCACGGATTTTATTTCTCAAAAGCTAAGTTCAGAGTTTATTCCAAAGAAGGGACTAAGACTACTGAATTAATTGATCATCCGTTTACGCAGATGTTCAGGCAACCAAACTCTCAAAGGACTTGGTGGGAATACGCTTATAAGATTCCGGCTTATTGGGGATTGTGGGGAGTTAATTATTTTCATGTTAAAAGGAATATAATTACTAAAGAGCCATTTGCTTATCAGCAGATTCCTCCGGCTCTTATAGAGAAGCATTATAACCCACAAGGCAAATTAGATTATTATTTCTACAATGACGGCACAAATAAAATTCAATTAAATCCAAACGATATTTTAGAAATAAAATATCCTAATCCTTATTCGGAAGAAAAGGGTTGTGCGATTATCGAGACCGTAGCCGATCAGAAAGAAGTAAACTTTTTACAAATGCACTACATGAAAGAGTTTTTTAGGAACGGCGGTTTCATGGGATTAATCTTTACGACTACTCAAGAGATGAGGAAAGTAAATTATGATAGAGTTCTTGCGATGCTTCAAGAAAAGTTTATGGGAACAGAGAACGCTTATAGAAATGTAGGACTTTTTGATGGTGGGTTAAAACCGGAGAAAGCGGCTTACTCTCTTAGAGACATGGACATTGAGGGTAGCCGAAAGATTACTAAGGATGATATTTACGAAGCATGGAAAGTCTCGAAGATTCACGTTGGAAGTGGTGAGTTGGCTAACCGAGCCGCTAACGATGCGGTGATTTATCAATTTACTTCGGGAGTGATTGATCCGTTGTTAAGTTTCTTGGATAATACTTTCACAATGTTCATTAAGAAAGAATTTCCCAATGATAATATAGAAGTTGTGCATGATACACTTGCGCCGAAGGATGTTGAGAGCCAGGTCAAATATTATAAGGACATGACATCTATCGGCGCTCTTGTTGTGAATGAAGTCAGGGCATACGAAGGAGAGAACGAATATCCTTATGAATTATGTAACATCCCACTTATTAATGTTGGTGGAGCAGTTGTAAGACTTGATACTGGAAAACAATTAGCGGTGGAAAATGCGCAAGCGCAAAATCAAAACAAACCCAATAATTCCAATTCTAACCCAGACCAAAGTACAGGAAAGTCAGGGAACGATGATACGGTTTGGAAGAGCATGGATGAGGATTGGAAAACGATGCGATGGAAACAGTACGACCGGAGACTCTCTCTCGGTGTCCGAAGATTTGAAAAAAGAATCGGAAGATACTTTGACGAGCAAGAAAGAAGAATCCTCGAAGCGACATTAAATAATTTTGTAGTAGGTGAGGCGTTTAATCTTCAAGATGAGAATATGCTTTTACATCAGTTGTTAGAAATAGATTTATGGGACATAATGAAGGAAGGATATAAGTACGGTTCTTTCCAATATGATAATCAGATAGGTTTTGACAAACAGAAATTACAGAAAGATTTTAACAACATTGCGAATAATACCTTAAATATAAACGAGACTACTTTAAGTTCGATTAAGGATGTTAAGAACGAAGACGAACTTAAAAAAGCGTACAGACAGATAAAAGATTCAAGACTTGAAAGTATTTCAGTCACAACTGTAAACGGTGCTATGAATGCCGGACTTCTTCAAGCTATGCGAGATGCGGGGATTAAAAGCAAGATGTGGCTTTCAATGAGAGACGCAAAAGTGAGAGCAAGAGTAGGCGGAGAGAATCACAAATTAATGGACGGTGTAACAGTCGAGTTAGATATGCCGTTTGAAGTTCCGAGTAGAAGTGGAAAAGATTTAATGATGTATCCAGGCGATAGCACAGGGAGTGCCGAAAATCTGGTGAATGACAGATGCACAATTTTGGGCAGATAAACTTAAAATAAATTTTTAATTGGCTAATCAATAAAACGAAGCCCGCACTTTCTTAGGAGAGACGGGCTTTTTGTGGTTTAAAGGAGTATGAAATGAAAAAAATAATTGTTGCACTAACTTTCTTTTTGTGTGGAAGTCTTTTCGCACAAGCGTCATGGACGAAATACGATAAGGTAGAGGGAAGGAACACCAAACAAGTTAAAGGTGATTCTTCTGCCACAATGATTTATTTAATTAACCCAGACAGGGCTGTTGGCTCTACAACTTATATCGACACCGTGAAGAAAGTAGCAAGTATAAGAACTGACACACTTTTGATAGGCGGGACTGATGCGAGAATTACAGTTAAGGGAATGGCTTCGACCGATTCTTTAGAGTGGGCGGTAGGGAAAACTGCTCCGGCTACATTCAGAAGATTGTTTGGAGTTACACCGGAATCAACGGAGAAATTAAGCAAATATAATTTTACAAAAGTTTTCTTACGGGCTTACGGTGTGATAAATAGTGTGCGAACATATCAAGTTATTATAGAGGCATTCTAATGATACCGGAAATTTTAAAATCAAACGACATACAGTTTTTTACTGTAAAAGCAGATAAACCGGAAAGACTGAAAAGCGAAAGAGCGATAGTGCATTTCATTTCAACACCGCAACTCGATCGCCAGAGAGATGTGATGAATCCGAAAGGAATGGATGATAAGGAATTTTCCAACAGTCCTTCGGTTTGGTACAATCACAATTACCATTACGATCCGTCTGCGCTCCCAATAGGTAAATCCCTTTGGAGGAAAAAGCAAGAAGACGGTGTGTTGGCTAAAACTCAATTCGCCACGACCTTGCTTGCAGACGAGGTCTATACTCTGCACGAAAACGACTTTATGAATACTTGGTCAATAGGATTCAGACCGGCAAAAGATAAGAGCGGTAATATAGAAAAAGATTCAATCGTCTTTGATGAGAAAAGCAATATCACAACTTGGAATAAGTGGAATTTGATTGAATACAGTTCCGCACCGATAGCCGCTAATGTGGGCGCAATGGATCAAGTAAAACAATTGCAAGATATGAATTTCAAATCTCACGAAATAGTAGAAATGATAAAATCAGTCTCTTCGGAAGTCGAGATCAAAAGTCAATTGAGTTTAATGCAGAAACAGATTGATGAATTACTTGAGTTAAATAAAATCTTACAAGAATTAATAGAAAAAACAGAAACCAATGAGAAAGATATTCTTGAGGTTTCAAATCTTTTACAAAATAAACAACAAACAATAGAAAAAGCAATTTCGATAGAGCTGCCAGTTCAGAATCCTTTAACAGACGACAAGATCAAGTCGCTTGTGAAGAAGATTGTGAATGGAGGCAGATAACCCGAATAGACTTCCTAATTAAACTTAAACATGGAGAAAATAATGGAAGATATGAAAAAATTCTTAGAGCAGCCGGAAAATGTAAAATTTCTGTCTGATCTATTAGCCAAAAGTGGCGGTGTTTTAACAACAGACGGTATTACAAAACTGTTTGAAACATTCGGCGCTGAAATTCAAGAACAATTAACAAAGAAATGGGAAGAGAAATTCGGTAGAATCGAAAATATCTTAACATCAAAAGAACTTGATAAACCAAAAGGCGCTTTTAAAAACTTTGCTGATTATGTCAAATCAGTTAAACAATATCAGACTGAAGAGAACATTAACAAACTTAAAACACTTAGAACCGATACAGAGGGAGATTTTTTAATCCCAGTTGAATATGCTCGGGGTCTTTTGAGTTTCGATCAAGGGTCTAATGATTTTATGAGTGCGGTAACGAAATTTCCATTAAGAGGAAATTCTTACCGTTATCGCTTTTTCAAAGACAAAGATAGAACGTCTGCTAATTATATGGGCGGGGTTGTTTCTTATTGGGTCGGCGAAGGTAAGGCTCCTACTGCATCGGATATGAAATTCGGCGAAATTAACTTTAGACTCCACGATTTAGCTTTACTGATTTTAGCTACTGACGATATGATCGAAGATGCACCAGAAGCCGTTTCTGGTATGATTGAAAAAGCATTTAGATCAAGAATTAATTATGATTTAGAAAATATCTATTTCAATGGCAATGGCGCTGGTCAACCTTTAGGCATTTTGAATTCGGGTGCATTAGTTGTTCAAGCGAAGAAAACCTCTCAAGCTTCTGATACAATCGTTTCTGAAAACTTGATTGCTATGAAAAACAGACTTGCAAAAGGTTGTTTAGCTAATGCAGTATGGAGTTATGCCCCAACCGTGGCAACTGAAGTCCAGAACTGCAAGATTGGCGCAAGTGATTTCCCAGCTTTCATTCCCGCTGGTGCTATGAGTGCCAACCAAACCTTAGATACAATCTTGGGTCGTCCGGCATTTGAATCCGAACATCTTAGTGCGGCTTTAGGTGATGAGAAGGACATTATATTACATGATCCTACCCAGTTTGCTTTGGCTTATAAGAACTTAACATCACAAGTTGAAAGTTCCGCTCATTTATATTTTGATAGTTTTCAAACTGCATTCAGACTTAAAATCAGAATTGATGGACAGCCTTTGTGGGACACTTATATTACTCCAGCTCATGGCTCTATAACTAAATCCCCATTCGTAACATTAGCAACAAGAACATAAGGAGAATAAAATGAGAAACTTAATTAATCATGCACACATTGTTAGCGCAGTAAATGGTGCGGCTGTTAGTTCTTTAACGCCGGACATTGTAAGTCTGAAAAACTATCAGCATTTAACAATCATTGTAAAACTAAAAACCGCTACAGGATCTGCCGCAGGTGCGATTACCTTAAAACAAGGAACGTCTGTAGCTACAGCCGCAACTGCGCTTGCTTTTGATACCGTTTGGGCTAATACAGATGTTAGCGCAGGCGAGACTTTAACCAAAACAGCAGTAACATCAAATACATTCAATAATGCGGGCGTAGCCGGTAAAACTGAAATGTATGTAATTGAAGTAGATTCCGATGCTCTTGATGTTGACGGCGGATATGATTGCGTAAGAGTAGATTTAGCCGATATGACAGCGACTACAGCAGACGTAACCTATATCTTGACTCAACCAAGATTCATTGATGCTACAACTCATCAAACCTCAATTACGGACTAATGAAAGTATTAGTTAAATACTTGAAAGGAGCTTTGAAGGGCAGACTCGACTATTGGGATTTAGGGTCTGCCCTCACAGCCCAAAAGCACGGAGTAGTTGAGATAGTCAAAAAGTTAGAAAAAATGGACGTGGTGATAAAATGAGTCTGGTAACTTTAGCGAATTATAAGGCGTACTTAAATATTGCTTCTGATGATATAACTAAGGACATAGATTTAGCGGTTCTTATTAATTCAGTTGAAAGCAGAATAAAGGAATATTTGAACCGTGATTTAGAGTGGTCTGCTTATACGGACGAACTTTATCATGGTAACGGTAAACGCACTTTAATCCTAAGGCAATACCCGATTCTTTATGTCTCCGCAATTAAGGTCTATGAAGGAATTGTTAGCGGTGCTGAATCTTGGACTACATTAGCCGCTCTGACTGATTATGACCGATTGGTAATTGATATTGTTCGTGGATCGTATGAGGTCTTTTTGGACGGCTACTGTTTTGTCAAAGGTTACAATAACTACAAGATCACTTACTATGCGGGTTATACTACGGGCGAAACTTTAGTAACTGGTTCAATGGTAGTAGGTAAAAAATATAGAATCCTTGCTCATTCGATAGTTGACTTTACTACAAAAGGGTCTTCTTCAAATACGGTGGGGACTGAATTTGTTGCTACAGCTACAGCTACAATGACGGCAAGCGATTCGGTTATAGAACTTCTTCCATTGCCTTACGATATAGAAGAGGCGTGTAAAGAACTGTTGAAAATCACTTATGCTAACTCTCCTATCTCCGGTGATAACAGACTTGGATTCCTAAGTATTTCTTCTAATGCAGGTGGAGGTTCTCAAAATCTAAACATTGATCCAGATATAGAAGATAAAATCTTAAAGAAAATCATAAGGCACAAAGATACAAATGTCTGACGTTCAAAACATATCGGGGTGGATGAAGAAAATCCAAGACGGGATTTGGGAAAGTTTTGGTTATGCTTCAAAAGAGATAATGAATGCTTGGACTGTCTTCATTGTATCGAGAATGAAAATGAACAGACAGACCTATCCATCGGCAAAACCTATTTCGATTTATCAAGGGAATTTGGCGAGGGCTTTACAGGGTGGTGAGGGTTCTTATGATGACGGGATTATGGAAGATGGGACAATTGTTTATGCACGTAATATAAAACTTCCTCATGCTGCAATTTCAGAATATGGTAGAACTCTTGCAATGACTCAGGCAAGAATGAGGGCTATTATAACTGTTTTGAAATTGACCAAAAGATATGATCCTAAATATAAAGGGCATAAACAAATAATCGAACATCCGGCTTTTGAGTTTATCAATGATTCTATTCCCGAAATGTCTGTTGATAAAATTTCACCGGCGATTATGCGGCACATGGAAACAGAGTTAAATAAAATCCCAAATATAGAGGTAGTCATTGGCGGTAAGTAATGTATTAACACAGTTGCCCGTTGACCTTGCGACAATTACAACTACAAACGGTTATCAGACAACTATAAAAACAGTTTTCAAGGTTGAAAAATTCCCGGATAAAGTTGACGTAACAAAATGTCCGGCTCTTTCTTACACATGGATTAATGCGCCGCGAGCGGATTTCGATGAAAGGTCTGATACGTTTTCAATGTTCTTCGCAATCATTGGAGTTGTTTCTGTAGCAGAGGACACGGCAGAAACCGGAACGGTTCAACTTGCATTAGCAAAACTTTACGAAGATGTGATAAAATTATTCAACAGCGAAACAACTTTATCAAAGTTAGATGAAGTAAAAGATATACAAGTAATAGATGGGTTTCCAGACTCATCGGGAACGAAGGGCTGGATATACATACCAATTAAAATTGATTACAATTAATAAGGAGAAGTAAAATGGCATTCACACCAACACTCACAAAAGACAAGGGCAATATCAAGAAAAAATCTGGTGGCACTTGGAAAATTGCCGCAGCAACAGACGCAGGTCCAGCAGCAACTCTCGTTGCTGGCGATTGGGGAGATTTGGGATTTGTCAAAGTCAACACTAAAAGGAATAAAGTTGATCGAGTTGTTGACTATGACGAAAGCGGTAAAAAAGTAGTTGACGAACCAGGCAATGTAGATAGAGGACTGTCTTTAACTTTAATGCAGACGGATATGGCTCTTGTAGAATTCATCCGCAATACTGTTGAAGGGAATTATTATTGTCTATACCACGATAACGGAGTAGCTAATGGTAAATATCGGGAAGAAGTTTATGCGATTTGCAAAATATCATCAGACTTTGAAATCGGCAGCGAAGATCAATCTATTCCGATTACGGTTTCGATACTTGACAATGAATCAGCCGTCACCTTTGGCGGAACTGGGAACGCGGCTTTACCAACTGGAGCACACGCCACATCCATAGTAGTTGCAGCAAACAAGGGCTGGAAGATGGCAGAAACGGCGGTGGTCTAATGTATGAATTAGGCAGTAAGAAATTAAACCTGAGAAATGTTTGCGGTAAAAATCTAAAAGTCTGCAAAGAGTTTGGGCTATTAAATAACGGGAATCTCTTTACGCAAGAAGAACTTGATTTAATAAAAGACGCACTGGATTCAGGTGAAGACGGAATGGTATGGAAAGCGAAAGAATTATTAAAACGCAATCCGAAGATAGACGAAATGGAAATCTATCTGAATCCAGAAAAGCTAATCAAATTGATTGATGCAGTCTTCTTAGTAACATCGGAAGAATTAGAAGAGTTAAAAAAGAACGCAGATGAATTGGACATTGAAGTTGTGGTCAATGGAGCGTTTGATTTCCTAAAAAAATGTCAGCCGTCTTCGTTGAGGTCGGACGAATTATTACAGACTTTGATGAGTTCAATGATGAAGACGGCAAGCTCACAGACTTGATGAGCAAACTTCCGGCGAAGTATGATTATGACTATGTGATTTTTTCAGCGAGCAATTCATTAGCAGAAGAACAAGAACTCTGGCTAATGGATTGGAACAAAGTCATTAAGAGAATGATGTTCAAGAAGTTTAACGGATATATCGAAAAGAGGTACTTGGAAAGAGATGGCGAATGAACTAAAAATAAGAGTGATCTTTGATACGGGCGGGACTAAACCTCCGACAGAGCAGGTTAAAGTCTTAGAGGGTTCTCTCAAAGATTTGGAGTTGCAGTATAAAAAACTCCAAGCTATCGCGGAGAAATCTTTTGTTGCTGGTTCACCCGCACAGCTTGCAGCTATGGCACAAGCAACTCAAGCCCTTAATGTTTATAAAACTGCTTTAGGTCAAGTCGGGACTACAATGCCTGGTGTTGCCAAAGGTTCTGCTAACGCAGCGATGACCCTACAAGCCCTTAACTACACAGTAAGAGATAGTCCTTATTTCTTTAGAGATTTTTCTCTTGGCCTCTTGGCAATCGGCAACAACTTGAATCCGTTGATTGATGGGTTAATCAAGATGAGAATTGAGGCACAAGCGGCTAAGGGTGCGACTGTTGGTTGGTTTACAACATTTTTAGGTGCACACACTCAAGGCATAATTCTGTTTATGTCTATTCTTGTTTCGGCGATCCAAGCCGTAACATTTGCAATGGCAAAGAATAAAAGTGTGGCGAAGGAAATGGGCGAGGGGTTGGACGCCTTATTGGGTGATGTTGATAAGACCAGAGAGAATCTGCGAAAATATAGAGAAGAATTAGAAAAGATTGGTTTGCTTGAAACACCAGAGAAGACTGACGAGATACGAGAAGCCATTTCAAAATTGATTAAAGAAATGAACGAGAACGTAGAGAAGGCGGAAATTTACAGACAGACATGGTATAATACAATGATGTTGCCGGTAGCTGGTTGGATTGCAAATGTCGGCATGGCTATTGGTAGAATGTTTTTTGACTGGGACAATAAAGACAACCAAAAGAAATTAGATTTATTGACGGAGGGACTGCATAAACTTTCGCAAACATCGGCGGATGTCGCAGGTATTTTTCAAAGTTCGGTCAATGGGACTTTGGGTGATGCGCTAAAATCTCTAAAGTTTGACGATCTAACAAAATTAAATACAGAACTTGGGAAACTGAAAGGGCAACTGACCGCAGACAATAAACCAGGCAGTATTAACTTTGGCGCATCATGGGGATGGGGGACGGCAGAACAAATAGACAAATTGCAAAAGAAAATTCACGACATTCTAAACCCGCAAAAAGACAAAAAAGACAAAACAGGCAAAGAATTTGATGACTTTGCTTATCTCAAACCGTACTTAGATGAATTAAAAAAACTTGAAGCACAGAAACCATTCGCTCAGACAAGAGAAGAAGCAGAGAAACTACAAGAGGCAATAAAAAAAGTTAATGATGAGATAGACCAGTTTAATAATAGGATTGCTAACGAGGAAAAGACAAGCAAAGATGCCTTAAAATATAAGACTAAGTTTGAGGATAACTTTTATAAAGAACAACATAAAATTATAGAGAAAGGGGAGAAGAACGCAAAAGAAGTAATTGATCTTTATGATACGGAAAAGATAAGACTTGCGGGAACGACAACTGAAAAGATATTGGCAGAAATCGAGAATAGATACAAAAAGATTTTTGAGAAGATAAGTGAATTAGAAAAATCAAATCCAGAATTAGCCGCAATCTATAAGGGGTTATTCGGACAATTAAAGACAGCGGAAATAGACAAGGCGACTTCCGATACTGGTTCTAAAAAAAGATTGAAACTCGAACAAGAAGCAAAACGTCAAGGCAAATCCGTTGATGAACTAAATGAAAGTCTGAATAAAACAGATTCGTTAGCTACACAAGTCGGCAATAGTTTATTCCAAGCGTTTACAGAGGGATATTTTGCGGCAGATAAATTCTTGACAAGTCTCTTGGCTATTGCGGCACAACTTGTAATTGTAGAAGAGCTAAAATACATTTTTAGTGGTGGAGTATCAGGCATTTTTGGTACTCTTGGTTTCGCACAAGGTGGCATAGTTGGTAGAGCAACTAATGGATATGTTGTTGGGGGTCAATCTTATTCCGGCGATAAAATACCGATTATGGCAAACTCTGGTGAGATGGTTCTTAATCTTTCACAACAACAAAATTTATTAAAACTTTTATCAGCCCCAGTCAACCCATACAATCAAATGATGATGGGGCGGATGGATGCAATGAACATGAACATGGTATCGGGACAGCCGACAATTTTAATACAATCAAGTGTTCCGGGATTAGAATTTACAAAGAAAACCATTAATCCGGCACAAGCAAAATTATTAAAGGGAAATATTGTTAATGTCTCTTAGCGTAAAACATTATCATAGTGGTGTGTGGGTAGATATTTCCGACTATGTGGTAGGCGCAGACCAAGTTCCTTATATCTCAAGAAATAGAGACTGGACTTTAAGAGCCGATACTTGGACGGTTAATATCGCCGCTACAATAAGAAAAGACGCTTCTTATAATAGCGACCTCTTTAAGTTCCTTGCCAATGATAGATTCGCCGTATGGGATTCTACGAAATTATTATTTGTGGGATTTGTTAAAAAAGCACCATTAGATTATGCGACAATGGTTTTTAATGTAGAGACCGTAAGCGATATTCAAAAAACAGATAACTATAAAATTGATTACGCAACATTACATGCTACGTTAATTGCCGGAAGTCCTACGCAATATGAGTATAGGGCGCAGAGTTATTATGTAATGCCAACAGTTCATTATCTCTATTTAATGAAGAAAATGTTTTCGATTGCGGGTTTGACATTAGATACCTCTGCGGTAGATGATGTTGTTGCATTTCATTATACCTATGATACGACTTACAATGCTGATGTAAAATATAAAGATTTATTTGTGGGTGAATCAGAACTTTACTGTTTGAATCAATCAATAGACAATTACCATACGATCATAGATAATACTTTATATGATTACAATAAAGATAAAATAACGTTCTTCGCCTTATTGCAAGAATTATGCGGGTTTTTTAAGTGGATGATTCTACCAACGGCAATAGATAATTATAAGTTGGTTCTTTCAATATCGAGCGATAAATATTCCATTGATCCAGATGATAAATATGAATATGTAACAGAGGAAGTCTCTGCTGATGAGGAATTAAATAATCTTGGACTCTCTATCCAATCTGTTGATTATAGAAAAGTCCTTGCAACAGCAGAAAGTTATAGTAACACGCAGGCAATTTCAATAGGTACTGGTTCTGGGCTTTCGTGGCTATCTAAATTGCGAATTGGCTTTATCTACGAGATAGTGGCATTTAATCCATCGAAAGTGTTAATCGTTACCAACGCATATTCAGATGGCGGGCATGTTAATGTAACAATTGAAACATCCACTGCGCATGGACTTGTTGCTGGAAACAGTTTCTCACTTTTCGGGATGGCGGGAATGTGGGATGCAAATAATACGATTTACGATGTAAGCGTTAGAACAGTTAGCGAGGTGGTGAATGCTACAACATTTCGATTCTCTTATGCTTCGTATGCAATATATTTAGAAGGAGGGTGGGTTTACAAAGACTCTCCATTAAATGTTACAAACAGTTACAGATTCGGTTGGTTATCGCCCGGAGAAATTTCCGCAGCAACGACAATTGTTTCTACCGGAGAAATTAATGTCCTCCAAAGTCAAGTTCTTGCCAAGTCAAGCAACTATACAAAAGAGACTATTACTTGTGCAAAGCAGATCACAGATATAACCGCAGTAGAAAACTTTATTGATTTAGAAAACAGAACTTCAAAGATAATTCAAGAGACCTATTAATGAGCATTTTCTGGACATCGAAACCAAGCATGTTTGAGGCAACGGCAAGTCTTACTATTAGCGGAGCGACTTATTCCGGCGGATATGTTACCGTAACTACGGGCGCGCATGGATTGGTTGCTGGCGAGACGGTTTATATACAGGGCGTAGTTGGGATGACTGATCTAAATGCTATTTGGCAAATCTATGATTGTCCTTTATCAACGACTTTTAGAATTGCTTTAATTACAGTGCAGACTTATACGAGCGGAGGTTCGGTCAGAAAAGGTTTTTGGTTTAAGAACAGTGAAATAAATTTTGATTTGTGTCAAGCTGATCAACTTAATAATAGAAGCGTGATTAATGGAAATAAGACCAATACCCATTTGGGAGATTACGGGAGTTTTAAGATAACGGAAAGACTTTGGCAAAAATCAACCACGTTTACGGCTAAGTTAAAGTTTCAGAGACTTTACTCGTTCTATCATACAGATGTTTGGTTCTTCCCGCATTCTTATAAAGTTGTTCAGGATAGTGCGGCGACTGTCGTGGCGTGTTACTTCAAAACGTTTAAGCCAATATATTATAAAAACTTTCTCTCTTACGATGCTGCTATATGTGAGTTTGAAACGAACAAATATCATTCTGTTTCCGGGTTGTTGGTATGATATGGGGAAATCAAAAAAGCTATTTAATGGATGGGGCAACTGTAATAAGTCTGAATAAGTCTCAGACTTCGATGGACTTCTTTCAGAATCAAGACGTGGAACATCGGTCAATTTTGAATGGAGCGAGGACACATTCTGGAAAAGGAGATTATTCAGACTTCACAGTAACAGAAAGACTCTGGCAAGAGACAGACCCAAAAGCTAAACTAACCGCAATCTTGGCTTGTGTAGGTAGGACGGTTTCATTTCATCTCTATGGGTCGAGCATTATAGCAAACTGTTATGTGAATTATGTAAGACCGTTCTACATGAAAAATTTAATCAGTTATGATGCGTGTGTGATTTTTTTAGAGCCATTGAATTATTTATCAATAAGTCCGGGATACATCGCAGACGACACAACGGGCTTACCGATTTTAGATGATAGTGGAACTCAAATTTATGGAGATGGAATAACGATATGAAAAAATTTCTTTTCGTATTTCTTTTATGCGGGACTTTATTGGCGCAAACCAGGTGGTCTGACTACCCAAGAGTAACATCTGTAGATACTAATGATGTTTTTCTGATGTCGAGAACGGGATCAATGAAAAGTTTTCTTTTCTCGTCTATGAGGAACACGTTTAATCTACTTTATGGGCGGCTGGGATTTAATAATACTTGGACTGGGATAAACAATTTCTCTGGCTCGATTCTGGGCAATGGGAATGGTCTTTCATTAAGTTCTAACGCTTCTATTGTAAATATCAACGGTAAATTAACTAGTTACAATTCTCGAATAATTCAAGATTCGACTGCGTTAGTTATGGACGTAAGATCGTTGTACGGCGGCGACACTTATGAAAATCAAGATACGCTCTGGAACACGATTGGTGATTTGTGGAGCGCAATTGCGGCAGGCAAACTTGGAGGAATGAAGAATAGAATTGAGGCGGCGGAAAGTGGAATCAAGATAAACACAGATTCGGTAAATATCTTTTCAAATAGATTTATAGTTAATGGCGATTCTTTAACACAACATAGAGCGGCAATAAATACGAATGCTGGCAACATTTTATTAAAAGTATCTACGACTGATTACAATGGAACTACAATAGCGAGCAAATTAAACTTGACAGATTCTACTGTAACGATAGATGCGAAACATATCCTCATAGACGGCACGACTACATTTTCAAGCGGGTATGACCCAACGGGAAAAATTGCTTTGGGCGGGGCGGCTACCGATGTTAATAATAATGTAACAACAATTTCCGGCGGGAAAATTACAACGAAGTCTTTAACTGCTTCGCAAATAAGAGTGAATACTTTAAGTGCGGATTCTATAACGGCTGGGCATATTAGGGCTGGAGTTTTAAATGCAGATTCAATTCAAGCCGGATATTTATCTGCTAATAGAATTGCGGCAAAGTCTTTGGATGCCTCCAAGATTAGAGTTTCGAGCTTGGTCGCTGATTCAATCACTGCCGGACACATTAAGTCTTCGATACTGAGTGCGGATTCCATTAAGACCGGAAGTCTTAGCGGAATAAATATGTCTATCGGATCTGCGAATAATATTTTCAAAGCAGATGCAAATGGAATTTATTTAGGCAATGCTACTTTTTCAAGTGCGCCATTTAGAGTTGATATGACTGGAGCGTTAAATGCGACGAGCGGAAATTTTCTAGGCAGTATTTACGCTGGGCTTACCTCGAACAGAATTTTAATTGACGGTGCAAATAAAACAATTGGTAATGAGGGATACTCTGCCGGACTTTCGGGTTGGCAGATTAACGGATTAGGAGATGCTTTCTTTAATAACGTTGACGTAAGGGGAAGTTTAAAGACCTCCGTGTTTGTTAAAGGCTTAATTAGCGCAACTGCCGGAAGTCTTTTGCTGGGTAAGTCTGCGGGAAAAATTTATTCCGATTATACAGTAGGCGGAACGTTATCCATCGAAGGCATTACCGGCGGTGGTTGGTTGTTTGATACCGGTGATATTATAAGAATGAAGGCAGAATACGCTTCTGGTATAGGAGATACTTGGATAAGCGTTACGAGAGGATTTGATTACACAACTTACCAGACTTATACAACGACTTATCTTTCTGGAACAAATACAATTACCTATCCAAAAGGAACGGGTGTAGTTGATTA
>JAEHJW020002290.1_pt1 | contig 18577 bp, 17 predicted proteins | sample 9271431 | NCBI WGS metagenome assembly JAEHJW02 | reverse complement strand
CGCGTACATCCCGGCGGGCACGGGTTTTCCCGGTGTGCCGGGACCGCCAATCACCGCGCCGCCCCAGCCACGCAGCCGCGTGGATCGCAATCCCGCGGCCGTTTTCCGCGCCGCCGTGAACGGTTACCTTTTCCCCGCTCCGCCTATATCTGGAGCAATGGATGAAAAACCGCCGGTGATTCTCAGCGTCCCGCTCTCCTCGGTTCAGCCCGACCCGGCCAATGTGCGGCGTCATGGCGCGCGGAACCTCGCGGCGATCCAGGCGAGCCTGCGCCGCTTCGGCCAGCAGAAGCCGATCGTGGTGGACGAGCGGGGCGTGATCCGGGCCGGCAACGGAACTTATGAGGCGGCCCGGCAACTTGGCTGGACGCATATCCATATCATTCGCACGCCATTAACCGGTCCGGACGCCATCGCGTACGCCATCGCCGACAATCGCACGGGCGAGTTGGCGCAATGGGATGAGGAGGCGTTAAACCGCCAGATCGCCGCCCTGGATGGCGATCTCCTCAGCGCCGCCGGTTTTAACCAGGCCGAACTGGCCAAACTGATGGAAACCGGCCGGAACGAACCCGTGGAGAAAATGCCGCCGGTGATTTATGAGCTCGCGGTTGGTTGCGCCAACGAGGCGGACCAGAAGCAATTGTTCGAGCGGCTTACCGGCGAGGGACGAACATGCCGGGTGCTGACAATATGAAGATCGAAGCGGAAGTTTCATGTCCAATCGTGGATTCATTCCGGGTTCGCCAGATCGCGGGGATGTTTGATCTGCCGGTAAATGGCGTAAGTTCTCAGCGGTTCTCCGTTGAAGTTCCGGGTCTGGATGAGCCTTGGCAAATCGGGCTGATTGTCGGCCCTTCCGGCAGCGGAAAAACCACGATCGCCCGCCAGGCGTTTGGAGCGGCGCTGCGGGACCCCCCGCCCTGGCCGGCGGACCGGGCGGTGATTGATTGTCTGGGAGACACGGATATCCGCCAAACCACGCGGGTTCTGGCGGCGGTTGGCTTTTCCAGCCCGCCGGCGTGGCTGCGGCCCTGGCACGTACTTTCCAATGGCGAGAAATTCCGCTGCGACCTGGCCCGGTTGCTGTTGGGAGAAGGGGGAGAATCAAAAGACAAATTGGCTCTCATGGACGAATTCACCAGTGTGGTGGATCGTACCGTCGCGCGGATTGGTTCGGCGGCTCTGGCCGGGGCGATCCGCGGTGGAGCCGTCGCCAGGCGTTTTGTGGCGGTCTCTTGTCATTACGACATTGTTCCCTGGCTATGCCCGGATTGGGTGGTGGATATGGCCACGCAATCGCTGGCAAGGGGGAAGCTTCCGCGACCGTCCATCCGCCTGGAAATCCGGACCTGCGATAAAGGCCTTTGGGCCATGTTCCAGCGTCATCATTATCTGAACGGCCATCTTCCGTCCTGCGTGCGCTGCCGCGTGGGTTTGGTGGAAAATGAACCGGTGGCGTTCGCGGCGATCGCTCCGGTGGCGGGTTACCGGGGCTATCAACGTTTCAGCCGGGTGGTGGTGCTGCCGGATTATCAGGGCATTGGCATCGGCGGAAAATTTCGCGACGCGGTGGCGGCTTTGGAAGCCCCGCGTTGCCGGCGTTTGAGCCTTGTGACGAGCCATCCGGCGATGATTCGCTCGCTGGCGCACAGCGGGCGATGGCGATTGCGGTCGGTCGGCTTTTCGCACCCGGACGCCGCCGGACTTAAGGCCAAGCCGGTCGGTTGCCGGAGCCGGCGGGTGTGTTCTTTCGTATGGAAAAACTAATGAAATCAGCGGAGAGAATAGAATCGCCCGGCGGCTTAACAACCGCCGTTACTCAAGCGGATGTGGAAAAGCTCGCCGCCGGCGGGGCGCCGGATGAGGACATCGCCGACCTGCTGGACATCAGCCGCTCCCAGCTCAGGAAACGCTTTGGCCGGGCGCTGCGCCGCGGCCGGGCGTCGCTGCGCGTCAATCTGCGCCGCGGTCAGCTTGTCCTGGCCCTGGGCCGGGCGCCCGACGTGCGCATGCTGCTGTGGCTGGGGCGGCAATATCTGGGCCAGAAGGATGACTCGGCCCCGCCCGGCGCGCCGCCATTGGAAAAGACATATCTCAACGTGGACACAGACAAGGTATGAAAAGCTCCCGGCGATCCCGCCGACACCCGGAACCGGATGCGGCCGCGGAAAAAACACCGGACCGGCTTGATCCCGCACGCCGGCCCTATCGTCCGTGGGGGGCGGCGGAAAAATTATGTTACGCCCGGGACCGCGAAATTCTTCTGGCGGGACCGGCGGGTACGGGTAAAACCCGCGCCGCCCTGGAAAAAATCTTCCTGTGCCTCCAGAAATATCCCGCCATGCGCGCCTTGCTGGTCCGAAAAACGCGGGCCAGCCTCACCCAGTCCGTCCTGGTCACCCTGGAGGAAAAAGTTTTTCCTCGGGGGCATCCGGCGCTGGGCGGTCCCGGCCGCGGCTACCGGCACGGTTACCGATTGGAAAACGGCGCCGAGTTGGTGCTCGGCGGGCTGGACAACCCCGATCGGATCATGTCCAGCGAATACGACATGGTGCTGGCCTGCGAAGCCACCGAATTGACCATCGAAGACTGGGAAAAACTTCTCACCCGCCTGCGAAACGCCGTGCTGCCCTACCAACAGGCCATCGCCGAATGCAACCCGGCCCATCCCGGCCACTGGCTTAACGCCCGGGCGGACGCCGGCTTGATGCTGCGTCTCGTGAGCCGGCATCAGGATAATCCGACGCTTTTCGATCGCTCCACCGGACGCTGGACCGGCGCCGGCGAGAACTATTTGCATACGTTGCGGCGGCTTTCCGGAGTGCGGCGCAAACGGCTGCTCGACGGCCTCTGGGCGGCGCCGCAGGGGCTGGTTTATGAAATGCTGCCCGATCACGTGATTTCCATTCCGCCGCCGCAAGGCCGAACGCTTCGCTGTTACGCCGGCATCGACTGGGGTTGGCGTGATCCCACCGCGGTAGTGGTCGGCCTGTTGTGCCGGGATTCGTGCCTGTACGTGGTGGACGAGCTTTATGAAAGCCGCCTGCCGCTGGAGGAATTGGCCCGCCGGCTCGACGCGTTGGTGCGGCGATGGGATATCGAGATATTTTTTGCCGACCGCTCGCGGCCGGAATTGATAGACCATCTCCGCCGGCGCGACATTGCCTGCCGGCCCGTCCCGGCGCACGGCATTGAATCCGGTATTGCCATGGTCGAATCGCGCCTGCTGGCGGGGGGGTTGAAGATTTCCGCCCGCTGCCGCCGGCTCATCGACGAAGCGAGCCAATACCAATATGCGGCCGATGCTCCAACCACGGGCAACTCCCTTCCCATACCCCTTAACGATCACGCCATGGATGCCCTGCGTTACCTGGTGGCGGCGATGGATATGGGCCGCTCCGATCCCGCCGCGTTCGAGCCGGTTTCTTCCGTCGCCTCCCTCCCGTCGTCCGCGCCGAAAAGTGCCGCAGGAGATTTGCCAAACGCCGCTATGGAGAATACCCGTTCGCACGAGCGATTGAATTTCAACCAAATATGGGGAGAATAAAGGTGAATGTAGAGCAAGGAAAACGGTGTTTAACGGGTCAGCCTGCTGACCGTGTCACCAAGGAAAACGGTGTTTAACGGGTCAGCCTGCTGACCGTGTCACCAATAAAACTCGGCGGTATAGGTATGCCCCATTCCTATTTAACGGCTGACCTGCCCGGCGTGGGCGGGCTTATCAAGGCTCAGCCGGACGATTTTCTCGTGGAAGAGTTGCCGCTCTATCCGCCCGCCGGCCAGGGCGCCCACTGTTATTTTGTCATTGAAAAGCGTGGAATTTCCACGCTGCACGCCGCGAACCTGCTGGCCCGGGCGCTGGGACGCCGGGCGATCGACATCGGCTACGCCGGCCTGAAAGATGCACAAGCCGTGGCCCGCCAGACATTCTCGATTGAACTGGAAACCGAAGATCGAATCCGCTCTCTGAGCCTGCCCCAAGTGCGCATCCTGGAGGTTTCCCGCCATCGCAACAAGCTTAAAATCGGCCACCTGGCGGGCAATCGCTTCACCGTTAAAATCCGCAACGACGACTGGGCCAAACCCGGCGGTTCGGTGGAAGAGGCCCGCCTCCGGGCGCGGGCGACGCTGGATTCTCTGGGTCGTAGCGGCGTGCCGAATTTTTTCGGTCCGCAGCGCTTCGGTATGCGCGGCGATAATCATTGGTTGGGCGCGGCGCTGTTGCGCGGCCAAAGTGAAGAATTTCTGCGGCGCTGGCTGGGCGAACCGGACCCGCGGGTGGATCATGGCCCGGTGCTCCAGGCGCGCCGCCACTTTGCCCATGGCCGGATGGACCTTGCCTTGGCCGACTGGCCCGGTCATTTGTCCATGGAACGCCGGGCGTTGGCTATCCTCGCCCGCAATCCCGCCCACGGCGCGCGGGCCATGCGGTCGGTTGACGTGCGTCTCAAACGCCTGCTGGTCAGCGCGCTCCAGGCGCATCTGTTCAATGAAACCCTGCTTCGCCGGCTCAAGCGGCTGGATCGAATTCTCCCCGGCGACCTGGCTTGGAAGCACGACAACGGCGCGGTGTTTGAGGTGGGAATGTCACAGCTCCACGCCGCCGCCGAACAGCCGCGTTGCGACGCCCATGAAATTTCTCCCTCCGGTCCCATGTTCGGCTACCGCATGACGCCGGCGCAGGGCGAGCCGGGACAAATGGAGGACGAAGTCCTCGCCGCCCACGAGCTTACGCCGCGGAGTTTTCATCAACCACGATTTGCCGCCGGCGGGAGCGGCGCTGCGGGGGGGGCGGAAAAATCCAAAGGCTCCCGGCGGGCAATGCGTTTTTTCCCGACCGAACTGGACCTCGCCTCCGGCGCGGACCAGCGCGGGCCGTTCCTGCAGCTTCGTTTTGTGCTGCCGCCGGGGTGTTTCGCCACCGTTCTGCTCGGCGAGATCATGAAAACCGACCTGGCGGTGGATTAGCGGCGCCGCCGCAGCTCTACTGTCAACTGTTCACCTGCTCTACTTTCTCGCGGCGCAGCCGCGGGGGACGCAGAGGTCGCAGAGGTTTATTTTTATTGGTGACACGGTCAGCAGGCTGACCCGTTAAACACCGTTTTCCTTGTGCTCTATTGTCTACTTTCAACTGTTCTACTTTCTCGCGGCCTTGCCGCGTGCTCTACTATCTTTCTCCGCCGCGTCAGCAATCCCAACCCGCCCACCGCCAGCAAGGCCGCCGTAGCCGGTTCGGGGATCGTTTCCGTCGGGAACTCGGTCTTCGTGGTTCCAGTGTATTTCTGCACGTTCGCCTTGGGCGATAGCGTAAAGTCCACCACATTCGTGAGCGAATAAGCCAACTGCGTTTTGTTGAGCGTTACCAGCGGCGGTGGGGCAAGCGTGAAAGTCTCGGAGTTGCCGGAGTATGACTCGGAACTTATCCCTGTTGCGGCGACGCCCGTTCCGGATGTCGTGTTCTGTCCGTTATACGGATCGGCGAAGCTCTGCATGGTCATGGCGAGAGTGCCTTTGGCGAATTCCCCGTCGCCGCTTTGAGCAAGAATCAGGGTGAAGGAGGAATTGGCGCCGGGACCCGTCAGGCCGGTATCTCCCAGGAGCAGCTCCAGGCTGGCTGTCGATGAGGTATTATTATTGGTCAAGTTGCGCGTGGCGAAGGTGATATAAGACGATGAGGACGTGGCGATGATCGTCGCGTCTACGGCGCCCGAAAAGTCGCCGAATGAAAAGGTCCCGGAGCTTGGATAGTTAAAAAACGTGGAAGTGGTGTCCACGACGTTCACCAGTGCGCCCCCGTTGACGCTGGATTCGGACAGATCAAGTTCAAAATCAGCTTTGGCGCTTGTCGATGGGAGTAATGCGGCACCCGCCGCCAGAGACAGGAAAACGATTCCCGGAACCAAAGTTCCCTTAAGGATCAGCCGGAACCTTGCCGCCGTGGTCATGATGTGTCTCCTTGTATGGAGAGTGGCGGTATCCCCGCCCGCGGCGCCGCCGCCGCTCTGCGCTCAACTTTCTACTCTCCCGCTGCTCTACTTTCAACTATATACTTTCTTCCGCGGCGACGCATTAGCAGCCTGTCGGACTTAGGACATGCTTGCCAGCAATGCTAACGTAGGAGGCATGAGTACGACACGAATGGTAAATGTAGATCGGAACACACCAATGCTGTTGCCCCCGGATCTGCGTGACTTATCCCGAACATTTCACCGCCGAGACGCAGAGATCGCAGAGGTTTATTTTTATTGGTGACACGGTCAGCAGGCTGACCCTTTAAACATTATCCGCTTCCACCCTCCGCGTTCCTCTGTTTCCTCCGCGGTGCAAACTCGATTTACCGGACGTTATTTACCGCGGACGCGGAGTACCGCAGAGGTTTATAGCTTGTTAACCATCCGCGCGGTCTTGGCGTCTTGGCGGTTAATTCCGTGTGAACACTTACCAACTTTCCACTCTCTTCCGCCTTCGCGCCAGCAGTCCCATTCCGCCCACGGCCAGCAAAGCCAGCGTGGCCGGTTCGGGTGTGGATAGGCTGAAGATCGTGCCGTAATCGCTGCTTCCGCCATGGAGGGTCATTCCATACAAGGTCGAGCCGGATTGGATCAGCGAGCCGTAGGGCCATGCGCCATCCGCGGCCCCGCCGGTAAATGAATGCAGGACCTGAAAGCCGGTTCCAATGTCGGCGATGGAAAAGATCGTGCCATCACCGCCTCCGCCATTGGAGGTCATTCCATACAGGGTCGAACCGGATTGGATCAGCGAGCCGAGGGGACCTGCGCCATCCGCGCCGGTAAATGAATGCAGAAGCGTAATAGGTCCCCCGGCGGCAGGGATGGAAAAGATCGTGCCGAAATTGCCGCTTCCGCCGGCGTAGGTCATTCCATACAAAGTCGAGCCGGATTGAATCAGCGAGCCCCAGAGGGGATATGCGCCATCCGTGGCCCCGCCGGTAAATGAATGCAGAAGCGTAACGGTTCCCCCGGTGTAAGGTATGGAAAAGATCGTGCCGAAATTGCTACTTCCGCCGGCGGAGGTCATCCCATACAAGGTCGAGCCGGATTGGATCAGCGAGCCTTGGGGATATTTGCCATACGTGAATGAATGCAGAAGAGAATCGGCTCCACCGGTGTCAGGTATGGAAAAGATCGTGCCGGTAGCAGCGCTCCCGCCACTGGTGGTCATCCCATACAAAGTCGAGCCGAATTGGATCAGCGAGCCGTAGGGATTTTCGCCGTCCGCGGACCCGCCGGTAAATGAATGCACAAGCGTAGGGTTCCCACCACTGGTGCTCTCGGAAAAGATCGTGCCATAATTGCCGCTTCCGCCAAAGAGGGTCATTCCATACAAGGTCGTACCCGATTGGATCAGCGAGTCCCAGGGATTTGCGCCATCCGCGGTCCCGCCGGTAAAGGAATGCAGAAGCGTAAAACTATTTCCAGTGTCCGCGATGGAAAAGATCGTGCCTTTATTATTGCCGCTTCCGCCATCGGAGGTCATTCCATACAAGGTCGAGCCGGATTGGATCAGCGCGCCTCTGGGATATGCGCCATCCGCGGTCCCGCCGGTAAATGAATGCAGCACCTGAAAATTGCTGGCTTGGGCATAACCGACCCCCGCCGCCAACGCGCCGCATAATCCGGTTGCCAGCATTGCCTTTTGAATCGTTTTCATGGTTTTCTCCCTAATGTCCATAGACGACCAGCAGGCTGGCCGGTTAACCAAATTTACTTTCCGACTCGCACCGCTCGCGGCTTTGCCGGCGCATTATCCCGAACATTTCACCGCCGAGACGCAGAGGTCGCAGAGGTTTATTTTTATTGGTGACACGGTCAGCAGGCTGACCCGTTAAACACAGTTTTCCTTGTGCTCTACTTTCTTTCGCCGCAGCCCGGCCCGTGCATGCCACGGGCCGGGCCAAGTTGAATAGCTTGAATAGCCGTTCAAGCTATTGCCTTCCGCCTGCGCTTAAGCAGCAATCCCAACCCGCCCACGGCCAGCAAAGCCAGCGTGGCCGGTTCGGGGACAGTGCCAAGCTGCGCTGACACGTTGTCAATTGCCAGGTTGTTGCCGGCAAAATTAGTTTGCCAGTTGGTGGGCCAGAGGTAATTGGTGCCACCGAGAGTGGAACTTGGCGCTCCGTTCGGAAAATTAAGTGCCGCGGTAGTCAGAAGACCACCTGTGAGCCCTAGTTGATTGCCTGAATTATCGTAAACCGCAAAAGCAACACCGGCGGGATCGGTAGTACCATTACCTGTTTTGCTATATGCCAGAGTAAAGGTATACCAGCCGTTCTTGGTGATTGTGACAAAAGGCGTGTTTGGCGTGGTGCCGCCGTTTGCATTCACATCTACAGTTCCCGCAGTTGGCACGGTGAATTGAAAATCGGACTCCGTCGCCCAGTTCGGGGCGCCAGTGGTATCACTTGCGGTTTCGTCGATCTCGAAAGCAGTACCACCACCAGTAGGCGGCGCCCACGCCCCGGTCCCGGTAACAGGCACATAAACACTCACAGATTGAGTAAATGCACCGGGATAAGTAGCCATCATGCCGGCGTATGCAGGGGTATCAGTGGAAGTGCCGAATAGGCTGTAACCCGCGTCGCCTCCATTGTGAATGTTGCCATTGATATTATTTCCAAGCACCGCATAGGAGGAGCTACCGCCGGCGCCGCCAATCAAACCAAGTGGTGATGTGCCATTACCACTACCCGGTCCATATCGGGTGATGGAATAAGTGCCGGTACTTGTTGCCACACTTTGGCTCTGACCTATGCCTGTGGCTGTGCCGCTAAACCACCAACCGCTTACACCATTGGCTGAATTTTCATATCCTCTGGAATAAGGAACATCCGCCTTGATGATTCCGGCGGACAACAGGGCTATTCCCGCCGCCGCCGCAGCGCCTAAGCCGAGCATGGTTTTGGTTGAGGATGATTTGTTCTTAAACATGGTTTACTCCTTAATGTCCATAGATGGCCAGCAGGCTGGCCGGTTTACCAAACCGACTCGCAACACGCGGGTCGGAACTTTCCTGTGGCAGGCTTTCTCGCCTGCGTTTGTTTTCGCGGGCACTCGCGCCCGCCTATCCCATAGCCGCTCCGCTGTGCCTCCTTTCGCGGCTTTGCCGCCGCTCTACTTTCAACTTTCTACTCTCTTTCGCCGGCGCATTAGCCCCAACATTTCACCGCCGAGGTTGTTGAAATGAAAGACCATATAGAGATTCTTTCCCACAACACCTCAGATACAGACTCTTTGCCATCTCATCATTTCTATCCATTTACTCCACCGTGGCCTCAGCGCACTCTGCGCCTCTGCGGTGCAAACTCCGGGTTAGCGGCTTTGCCGCCGCTCTACTTTCAACTCTCTACTCTCTTCCGCCGCCGCATTAGCAATCCGAGTCCGCCCAGAGCCAGCAGCGCCAGCGTGGCCGGTTCGGGGGCGGTGGTTGTATAGCTGAGGGTGACATTCGATCCGCCCGCCAGGCTCAGTTCCAGGGTATTACCCATGGAAAAGGGATTGCTTCCATTGGGACTGAACCCAGCCGTTTGCTGAACCAGTGTCTGCGTTTGGGGAAAACCGCCGCTTGAATAGGTCACGGTGTATGAAGGCGTCTGCACCGGCGGCGGCGTGGTCAGAGAGAATTGGCCGTCGGCCGAGTCGGCGCCGCTGACATAAGTGGCGGAGTCGCCGCTGGTGGCGGCATTGAACGTCACGCTGCCGGAACCGGCCAGGGTCATGGAGGAGCCGACCGGCGAGAAACCGGTATCCCATAAATTGATCGCCAATATATCGGGCCCCACTGTCGTGTCAGTATTCTTTACGCCCACACTAATGGCACTGATCTGCGGCGTATTCGAAGAGCCGGAATTGGATGTGGCGTCGTAGATGGTGATGTCAAATGTGCCGACCGTAACATTCGACTGATTAATAACGCCGCCACTGCCCGTGAAACTGGTAATTGGGCCGCCGTTGGCTTCGAACTGCGCCACAAAGCTCGCCTGGGCCGCCGAGGCGGCCAAACTCATCGCTGCCGCGGCGAGCACCATAGATCCGAAAATCTTGAATTGCATAAAAAACTCCCTTGTAAAAAGCATTGTTATTTTTTCTTGGTGACACGGTCAGCAGGCTGACCCGTTAAACATCGTTTTCCTTGTGCTCTACTTTCTCGCGGCTTTGCCGCGTGCTCTACTTTCAACTCTCTACTCTCTTTCTCCGCCGCGCCAGCAATCCGAGTCCGCCCACAGCCAGCAACGCCAGTGATGCCGGTTCGGGGATTGTTCCCGACGGGTTCTCGGTCAGCGTGGTCCCGTTGTAGTTGAGCTGGCTTACATTTATGTTTGCCCCGGATGATAGCGTGATGTCCACCACATTCGTGAGCGAATAGTCCAACTGTGTTTTGGTCAGCGTCGCCGTGGTCGGATTCGATAAAAGCGTGAAAGATACGGGGCTGGTGGTGTTGTTTGTCAATGATAACACCGAGCTTACCGGTGTCGCGGCGACGCCCGATCCGGATGTCGTGTTCTGGCCGTTATGCGGATCGGCGAAGCTCTGCATGGTCATGGTGAGAGTGCCGTTGGTGAGTTCACCGCCGCCGCTTTGGGCGAGTTCTAGAGTGCCGGTATTTGTGGGGCCGGGTCCCGTAAAACCTGTATCTCCCAGGAGCAGTTCTATGGTGGCTGGGTTTGGGCCCGTGTTATTATTGGTCAGGTTGATCGTGGCGAAGGTGATGTAACCCGACGACGCGCCGGCGGCGGGATCATTGGTTGCCGCGCTTACGGATCCCGAAAAACCGCCGAATCCACCGGTGGGGGTGGAATAGGACAAAGAGGTGGACGGAGTACTTGCTACGTTCACCAGTGTGCCCCCGCTGGGCACGGCCAGATCAAGTTCAAAAGCAGCTTTCGCGCTGTTCGGCAGAAGCAACGCCGCGCCCGCCGCCAGGCATAAAATTTTCACTGTGATGTTTGGCATGTTAAGACTCCTTAAGATTCCTTACATAGTTGTCAGCTACCTCGTGGTAGCCGCGGCATTCCGCCGCGTCGCGTAATGCAGGCTTCCAGCCTGCTTATTCCGGCGGGCGAGACGCCCGCTCCACAATTCCACAATTCCATTCTCCAGGCTTTTCATGTCTCGGCGGTGAAAGCCCCGAAAACCTTACGCGGCCGTTCCACAAAACCCGGCGGAGCGGGAGAGTAACGCCCCGCCGGGTCAGAGTGGATATTGGCCGGGCCGTTCAAGTGCGATGCCGGCGAATGTCCGGCCACCAGTCGCATTGAACCATCATCCAGATCAACCACCCCAGAACCGGCGCCGCCGCCGCCAGTGGCAGGGAAACGATTCGCCGGGCCAAGGGTTGATTCACGCTCATGGAAAACCGTGCCGTGGTAGTCATGACAGTTTTCTCCTTTACGTTTTCCGGGCCCCAGCCCGGCCCGTGTCTCAAAACACGGACCGGGCCATTCTCCCGGCTCGCTGGGGACCTGATCCGTACGCGCCGGAATTGAGCCGTTTCTTCGCGGGCGGGGCCTTTTTAAGAGGTTGGCCCACGAAGTCATCAAACTTCAAGCCAGGCTTTTATGGCGACGCCGGACCAGCAATCCCAAGCCGCCCAGGCTTAGCAAACCGAGCGTGGCTGGTTCGGGGGTGGCATACTGGACTCCCTGCGGGCCTACTGTCCCTGTGTCTATGCCGTCAATGGAAGGTGGTGTCCAGCCGGGGACGCTCGCGTCATTGCTGTTAAGCCAGTTCAACACGAGATCCTGGTTGTTCGCCGAGGTGTCGTAGATATCGCCCAGATCATAAACATTTGGAAATGGCGAGGCGCTGGCATTACTGCTGTTTAGGATAACATACGGGGGCGTCGAACCAGCTGTTGAAAAACTCGACAGATTGCCTTCGGCAACATACGAAGATGTCGATGTGAGCACGCCCCAGCCGCCGGCGGCGTCATACTTCGTCAACGGCTCTTGGTAATTAGCAACGAGAAATTGATTAGCGGTGGAAGTTCCGTCAGCAGTCGTAGTGACACCATAACCACCAAATTCGACATTGTTACCCACAAAGAGGGTATCGCCCGTGACGGTGTTGACCCAGAGGGTCATCTGTCCGGATGGCGGCGGCGCGAAGCTGTTGCCGGCAAAAGCAGCGCCGGTGGAAAGCATGCATCCCGCGGCCAGCGAGGCCATAAATGGAAGTTTACGTGACATGATTTTCTCCTTATTGTCCATAGACGGCCAGCAGGCTGGCCGGTTTACCCCCGGCTCGCAACACACGAGCCGGGACGGCCAGCAGGCTGGCCGGTTAACCAACCCGACTCGCAACACGCGGGTCGGAACTTTACTGTGGCAGGCTCTCTCGCCTGCGTTTGTTTTCGCGGGCGCTATCACCCGCCTATCCCATATCCGCTCCGATGTACCTCCTTTCGCGGCGCTGCCGCCGCTCTACTTTCTTCCGCGCCGCCGCATTAGCCCGAACATTTCACCGCCGAGACGCAGAGAGCGCAGAGGTTTATTGGTGACATGGTCAGCAGGCTGACCCGTTAAACACAGTTTTCCTTGTGCTCTACTTTCGCCCCAGCCCGGTCCGTGCATGCCACGGGCCGGGCTGTGAATAGACTTTTAGGCTATTGCCTTGCGTCTGCGTTTGAGCAACAATCCCAATCCGCCCACGGCCAGCAAAGCCAGCGTGGCCGGTTCGGGGACTACTGCAATGCTGTCCGGGTAATCCAACCCCGTGACCAGTGAGGCATTCACCGTACCGCCGGCAGTGGTATATTCTCCAATCGTGTTGTTGGCCGTATTCAGCTCAAACAGGTCTGATCCCGAAACGGCAATGCCGTTCGGTTCTCCCAACCCCGTGACCAGAGAGGCGTTCACCGTGCCGCCCGAGGTGGTATATTCGCCGATCGTGTTGTTGCCTTCATTTGTGACAAACAGGTCTGATCCCGACACGGCAATGCCGGACGGGCCATTCAACCCCGTGACCAGCGAGGCATTCACTGTGCCGCCCGTGATGGTATATTCGCCGATCGTGTTGTTGCCATAATTCGAGACAAACAGGTCTGAGCCCGAAACGGCAATGTCGGTCGGGCTATTCAACCCCGTGACCAGTGAGGCATTCACCGTGCCGCCCGTGATGGTATATTCGCCGATCGTGCTGTTGCCATAATTCGAGACAAACAGGTCTGAGCCCGAAACGGCAATGCCGGACGGGCCATTCAACCCCGTGACCAGAGAGGCATTCACCGTGCCGCCCGTGATGGTATATTCGCCCATCGTGCTGTTGCCATAATTCGCGACAAACAGGTCTGATCCCGAAACGGCAATGCCGTTCGGTTCATCCAACCTCGTGACCAGAGAGGCATTCACCGTACCGCCGGCATTGGTATATTCGCCGATCGTGTTATTGGAAAAATTCGTGACAAAGATGTTTCCGCGCGCGCTCGCAGGCATGAGCGCCGAACCCGTCGCTAACGCCGCCGCGGCGCCTAAGCCGAGCATGATTTTGGTTGAGGATGATTTGTTCTTAAACATGGTTTACTCCTTAATGTCCATAGATGGCCAGCAGGCTGGCCGGTTTACTTGTTTGTGCCGGCCCGGCCCGTGCAAAAACACGGGCCGGGCCAACTTAATAGCCGTTTAAGCTATTGCCTTGCGTCTGCGTTTGAGCAGCAATCCCAGGCCGCCCACGGCCAGCAAAGCCAGTGTGGCCGGTTCGGGAGTGGAGGTGATACTCATTGAACTAATATAGGCGGTTGCATTATTGCCACTTGAGCCATATGCGCCAATAGAGGCCCACGCGGCATTTACCATCATATCGCCATAATCAATCCCATTATATGGAGTATCATAAATGCTTGACAACTGCACGTTCTGCTCTGCCCACGTATAGGTCTTGGTATTCCATACCCCTACTGTTGATGAGCCGTCCAGTGTATAGGCGTTGGTGTTGCTTCCAAAGTTAATGATATCAAAATTGTCTCCATTGACATCACTGACGCCAAAAAGGGTATACGGCTGGCCAGGTCCCGTAGTACTAGGCACAGTAATAGACATACTGTCATATCTTAGAGCACCTAGATTACCATTGTATGCGGGAGGTGTTCCAACCCATGCTTCCGTCCAATAAGCACTATTGGTAATAGTCATAAGAGCGGATCCACCATAACTGCTAGAATAACCGGCACTATATGAATCGGTGCCGCCCGTAGTCTTATAACCACCATATGACACGATATTATTTGTCGGAACCCAACCGGTGCCGCTAATTGTCGTTGTATTCGCAAACAATGACCCGGCTGACAAAAAAGCCGCCGCGGCGCCTAATCCGAGCATGAGTTTGGTTGAGGATGATTTGTTCTTAAACATGGTTTACTCCTTAATAATGTCTATAAACGGCCAGCAGGCTGGCCGGTTAACCAGGTATCCTCACCGACCCGCAACACACGGGCCGGGACGGCCAGCAGGCTGGCCGGTTTACCGGGTCGGCGGCCTGGAAGGCCGCCTCCCATACAGGGGCCGTTCGCATGTCTCTGGCGGGGGGCCGCGTGGGGCGGGGGGAGGAAAGAGGGGTGTGAGTGTGAGTGTCAGTCAGTGTAAGCGCCCCGAGTGAGCGGCCGCGCGTCAGAGACACGCGAACTATTCAGCGAGCCATATTCAATTGTTTGCTTTTGCCAGTTTCGTCCCCTTTCGACGCCGCGAGGCGTCCATCCGTTGTGAATAATCGGGTGCGGGCGCCCGCGGTCGCGGTCGGCCGGCGGCAACGGACTCAGTCGCCTGTTCCACAGCGGCGCCCGCTTTGTTAAGGTCCAGCAGCCCGGCCACCACGGCCGGCGCCTGCTCGCAATCGTTCAGGTAGCAGGTGGCGCCGGCGGCCAGGACGGCCCGCTCCAACGCGGGCCGATCCGGCCGGCCGATGGCGACGCACCAAGTGGGTCGCCAGAGCCTTCGCAATCCCCGGATCAAGGTCAGATCGCCGGCGCCGGCAAGTTCCAGCACGACGACCCGCACCCGGCAACGCGCCACACGGCGAATCAAGGCCTCGATGGCGTCGGTCGGGCCGGGGGTTGCAATCATCCATCGCCAGTGGGCGGCCAAGGAGCGCAGCTCGCGGCATTGGCCGCGGCTGATCACCAGCACGCTACTGCGAGCCATATCGCCCATCATTGCCCGTCTCCATATCGCGCCGCGGCCACCGTCCCTCCGGCGGTTACGAGCCGCATTGAATAATCAGTTGTATGAGCAACAGACGTGCCACAGGCCGCCGGCGAATGGGCCATTAGAGCGCAAGTGCTTATATAGCACTATGTTATAAATATATTGATGATGAATTCGTGTATTTTAGAGCGGGGACCGTCCGCGCCCGGTCCAGTACCATTTTGGTACACGCATGGTGCGAATTATGCGGCCGATAAACACGCAAGGCGGTTTTTGGGAGTCAGTACCATTTTGACGGTCAGTACCATAATGGTACATGCGGTCAAGGAAAACGGTGTTTAACGGGTCAGCCTGCTGACCGTGTCACCAAGTGAACAGTTGACAGGAGAGCTCCAGGAAACGGTGTTTAACGGGTCAGCCTGCTGACCGTGTCACCAAGTGAACAGGTGACAGGAGAGCACAAGGGAACCGGTGTTTAACGGGTCAGCCTGCTGACCGTGACACCAACAAAATAAACCTCTGCGGCCCCCTGCGTCCCCCGCGGTAAATAACGCGGTGAGCAGGGCACATGGAAATTGATTTACTTTGGGTAGCCGAAATCGCTACAATAAGGGCGACTGGAGATTCGGGCGCCAAAAGACCAGGGCGTAACTCCGGGTGGAAAGATTTGCTTTACCGCGAGGTATTCGACCATGATCGGGCCAATCCATGTCATGACGCTTGGTTTGTTTCAGAACTTTTTCGACGGCCCGGACATTCTGATTGTGGCGCTGGTCGCCCTGCTGTTGTTCGGCAAAAGGCTGCCGGATATCGCCCGCAGCCTGGGACGAACCATTGTTGAATTCAAAAAGGGTCTTAACCAGACTTCCGATGAAATCAACCGGGCTTCGCAGGAAGATACGCCGCCGGAAAAGCCGACCATTGCCGCGCCCACCTCGGCGAACCCCCGCCAGATCAAGCAGGTCACCAACGTCAGCGAAGAACCGTGAACACCCGCGCCAACCCCGGCGGAGGCGGATATCAAAAGTTGCTAACCGTTCACGGCGGCGCACAAAACGGCCGCGGGATTGCGATCCTCGCGGCTGCCCCATGGTCGCCATCCCCCGCAGCCGTGGATGGAAATCCACGGCCGTCCTTAACCGCAAACCATCATGCCTCGTAATCCAACCACCGCTCGATTACCATCCACGAGCGTGACCGGAAGTTATTTTTCAGAATTGTTATACGTGCTCGAAGAGCATACTTCGGTGGGTTCCTCCGGCCGGCCGGCGGCGGCGGGATGGAGCGCGCGCTCAATTCCCGGCAGTACATAGTCGCGGGCGACCACTTCCCAGCTCATCCGGTCCGCCAGTTCGTAGCCGTTTTCCAGAAGGTTCGCAAACTGTTGTTCCGTTCGTGGCAACCGGCGATAAATCTCCGCGGCGGCCTGGGCGGCAACCGCGGCCTCCATCTTATCGCGAGTCTTGCGATCCACGGCCAGGCAATCGTGGATGTCGTTGAATGTCCAGCCGGGCGCGGCGGTATAATCCAGTTCCAGAACGTTTTGAGTTCCACGGCCCGCCGTGGCATGGCGCACGAAACCGGCGCAACCACACAACGCGGTGCATACACACAGGCCGCCGAAAGAGAGCGTTTCGAGCTGGGCAATGCCGAAAGGTTCATAAACCGACTGTCCGAACTCCACGTCGGAACCGTGCCGGATATCCATGAACTCCATATCCACGGGCGCGCGGTCGCCGCAGGCGCGGCGATCGAATCCGAACTGGTTGATATAGACAATTTTGGCGTTGCGGGCGCGGGCATTGAATTCCTGTACGCCGGCGTAGAAGGCGGCCTCGCCGCCCGTCAGGTCGGGATAGCCCTCGCGATGCGCCACCGGCCACTTGTAGCCGGCTTCCATGCTGCGGACGTCGTCGCCGCGCCGCGCCGCGGTCTCGGTGGAAAGAACGAAGAGCACCGCCGATTGGTTGTCCGCCCGGAGCAGCTTTTCCAGGTGTTCCATCATGGTGATGTCGCGCCAAAGTCCTTTGGAAAGCACCATCCGGGTGACGTGGGTGAAAATGAAATCAGGCTGGTAACCGAGCAAATGAACGCAGTATTGCCGCAGGCGGCGGCGGGCGGAGAACTTTTCCTCCAGGGGCAGGCGGAAGGCGGGCACGCCGTTGTACGCCAGGTCGATGGGGCGGTTCTCGAAGGCGCGGTCCAGGAATCGCAATTCATCCAGCACGTAATCGCCGACGGCGAAAATGTTGTCGCAGAATCGCGCCGCGTCCACGAGCGGGTATTTATAGAAGAATTTCTGGGAGCCGAACACGTCGTTGACGGAAAGATTCCGCTGCGCGGCCAGGCGCAGCGCGTTGTAAAAGGTTACGTCGTGACCGGGATGGGACTCGACCAGCCGGCGCATCGGCGCGACCTCGTGTGCGTAGAAAATGGTGCGAAAATGCCGGGGGGCGTTGAGCTGGGCGGCCAGGACGGTGGGCATGCCCATGTATTCGTGCGCGAGGATAAGGGCCGGCTCCGCTCCGCCGGCGGCGCCCAGGGCCTCGAGGACTTCGACGGCCGGCTCCGCCAGGCGGCAATATTGCTCGTAATCCCAAATCCATTCATATTGATTTGATTGTATGCCGAAGCGTTCGAAAAGCCGCCATTTGAAGTTGTCGATGCGGGATGGATCGTAATGGTTCACGTTGATCAGCACCGCCTCGGGATGCGCGGTGATGCCCGTGAACCGGTCGTGAAAAACTTTTCGCCCGTAGACGATGTCCACGTGGTACTTGCGCTCCACCGCCGCCAGCGCCGCGGCCAGCGGATGGCGCACCAACCCGTCCCGCGAGCTGTAAAGCACCTCTCCGCCCTCGCCGAGGCGCGACTCCAGCGCGCCATCGGTGCTGAAAAGCGGGCCGATGAGAACATCCCGGTCGATCGCCTCGCCATAGGTGCGGGAGGTCAGCAACCCATGCAGCACCGCGCCGATTCCGCCTATTTTCTGGACAATTTCATGGGTGACGTGAACAACGGTTCTCATAATGGTGAAAATCCTTTGAGAAATTTCGACGGCTCCTGGCCCTGGCGATTCAGGTCCTTTATACATCGGCAATTGGCGCGGCGAGCGTCAATCTTATTGCCCCCAGTGCTCTGTCAGCCGTGTAATGCTGGCCCGCCGTCAATCCATCATTACACGGCTGACAGAGCACTGCCCGGAACAGAGTCCCAAAAAGCCGGACGTAACCGTTCACGGCGGCGCGGAAAACGGCCGCGGGATTGCGATCCTCGCGGCTGCCCAATGGTCGCCCCCCCCGCAGCCGTGGATGGAAATCCACGGCCGTCCGTAACCGCAAACCATCATGCCTCGTAATCCAACCACCGCTCGATTACCAACCACGAGCGTGAAAAGCCGCCCGGAGGTGGACGCAAAAC
>JAEHJW020007096.1_pt1 | contig 18592 bp, 22 predicted proteins | sample 9271431 | NCBI WGS metagenome assembly JAEHJW02 | reverse complement strand
GATCGCCCCCAAATGCCGCTAGCCTAGCGCGTACATCCTGAGCAAATTTTGCATCCTGTACGGCAGGTGGCGCAAGTGCTGCCCTAGAGTAGCCGCCGTATCCATTCCATGTGCTATCAGTATACTGGTAAGCGCCTGAAGCTGTACTTTTTGGGTTTACTGCTTGATAGTTGCCACTCGATTCTTTAGCTTTGATTATATTCGTTAAAGCTTTAGCCATTTCGTTTTCGGGAATCGGCGTGTTATCCTTATACGACGGTTCCGAAGTTTCTTTCATAGAGTTCGCTTGTTGCGGACTTATGAAGTAGTTATTGTTGTATGCTGCTGGCCCACGCGGCATTTGCGTGGGCAGAAATGGCATATAGTCATCAGGCAGTAAGCTTGCCGGTGACGTAGTTTGCTGCGGTATTTGGGACTGTAGTTGAGGCTGCGGCGAAATACTATTTAGCCTCGACAACCCGCCGAGGCTATTCAGGCCAGCTAGTTGTTCTAAACTATCCATCAATACCCTGCACCATACATAGTTGCACCGGGCGGCATGTATGTCGGCTGCACGTAGTTAGGAGGCAGATTATATGGGGCATACGGCGATAAATTCATCGGCGGCATTTGGTTAGTAGCGCCGGGGTATGCTTGAGCAGGGGCGTCAAAAAACGTTCCCATTAAACCACCACCGCCCATCCCGCCTTGATTGCGTAACGCTTGAGCGCGTGCACCGTACAGATCGGCGTCTGCTTCCGAACGGATTAATCCCGGATATCCATAACGCCCGAATAGGGATTCTGAATTGTTTAGATTAATCTGCGATTGGCCGAGTGCGGATTGGTATGTCTGCGGAAACATTAACTGCCGCAGCCATTGAGTAGGGTCTATATCTCCGACCCAATGCGGTTGTCCTTGAGCGTCAGTTATGGTCTCACGAGGTTGCCCTTGAGCATTAATTCCTCGCGGAGTTAATCCTAGGTAGTTTTCGTAAGCTTGCTGTAATGGAGTCCCTATATGCGTACTCCGGAAAAAATCTTCCATGAACGGCTTTTCTGCACCGAACACCTGAGTTTGGTACATCCTATTTTGTAGCGGTAATTGCGCTTTCTGGAAAGGGAGCGCTGCTTGCCCTAACTGATCTTGTCGCTGCGCTGCCGCAAGTCGAAGTGGCGCAAAATTATTGTAATCATAGTCCTGCGCACGCGCTTGACGCATGCCGGACTCTGCTTGCATTTGTGTATTGGCGCCGAGGTTAAACCCTTGTGTCTCGCTACCAAACGGATCAAAAAAAACTTGGCGTGCCATTATTTCATACCTGCGCTAGGTACACCGTACATCATATGTACGGCACGACGGGCATTGTCATACCCACCTTTTTCTGCCCAACCGTTGCCGATGCTAGCAACGGTATTCCCTAAATTATCGTACGCTTTACCTACTTCACCGACTGCTGTGGATAAACCTTGGCGTACCATTGAGGCGATCCCTAAACCTATATTCGCTATTGCAGTTTTGCGGTCAAACGCACGAAGGTTGTGTTGATCTGCCCACGAAAGTTCGTACCGCGTACCGAGGTTCCAACCGGATATGACCGCGTGAGTACGCGCCACAGCCAAGTCGTAGTCCATACGACGTTGTTGACCAATATTGTATTTCGGGAGCCTACGACGAGCTTCATACCATTGCTTCTCGTTAATCGAAGTCGAAGCAATCCCGCCCGGAAGTGAAGCGTAATAGTCATAGATATATGTGGGATTTAATGTTCCACTCATTGCCTCTGTCGCTGTTTCAGCGATAGCGGGTTGGTGGACATTAGTGAAAAACTGGTAATCCTGCTTATTCGTATTGTAGTAGCTTTGCCCTAAGTCAATAACTTTCTGTTTAAGCTCAAACTCCGCGATAGCCATGGCAAGTAAACCAACACCACGCATACCGCCTTTATCAATACTATTCGCTAGTATCGCAACAGAATCTTCCCCAGCGATCATCTGGTTCTGACCTACGCCCGAATAGCCGTTCTGGCTAGGGCGGTAATTGGTCATCATACCATAGCTGGAGAATGCATCAGCCATAAACGCTCAAATCCTGTTGCGGGCTAATTCCTTGCCATCCTATGTCTGTAGACGATCCTAACGACTTCCTAGGATTAAACTCACTTCCTTGCTGGAAGTATTCATGCACATCAGCCAATCCACGACGATACCCTGCAAACTTGGCCGCTCCATTTCCGTATGTAGCTAACTGATCCGCCATGTCTCCTATCTGGTTCGTAAGATTCGTGAGGCTATAATTTAAGGATGGTGTAACTGCTGTTCCTTGCTTTATGCCCATATTATGCACGGCCATCCGTTTATACCATCGCTGGTCATTACGTTGGTCGAACCAATATTCCTCGAACCTAAATAGATAGTTTATCCAATCACTTTCTACTTTAGGAATATCTACACTAGATTCCGTGATACGCGGATCGGGTGTCGTACCGTACATTGCTGCATGACGAGTCCACCAACCTATTGTATCAGAGCTAGCACCACCGTACGGCCCTGTGGCTGGATTAGTTAGGGTATTTACTCTACCGCCAAAGTTTTCATTGTAGTACGGGTCGGCCCCAAGTCCTGACGCGAGCGGCCTTTCTACATTTGTTTGGAATGTATTAAAGTAAAAAGTACGCTGCGCGGCGTAAAGATCGTAGTAGTTTTGGGCAATAGCTACAGTTTTGAACGACTGGATAAGAGAGCCTATAGCGCCTGCTGCTTCTACAGCTTGCGTTATTACTTCTGTCTCGTCGAATATAAACTGCTGCGATACCATTACTTTACCAGATAAGGCGCTAGCGCAATCTTAAGTTGCAGAGAGCGGTTGGACATAAGCATCGGCCCACCCACCAAGTACAGCAGCATAGAGAATATCTCTAGCGGGACTAGCGATGTAGCGGAAGCAAGCTTATCGTAGATCGTATACTCGCTGTTCATCGCCGCATCAGCTTTGATAGCTACCCCATCCTTGTGTGCATTGCACATGATTGTCAGGATAGGCACCAAAATTGGTGCATTCTTCGCCCAAAAATCATTAGCATTAAGTGCGTAGATCAAGTCCTGCATTACGCGAAAATTGCGTCCTGCTTCAGGTTTATTCATGGCGATTATCATATTCGCCATAGATACGGCTACTTCGATAGCCATTAATCCCCAAGCTCGATACCCTATCTTTTCCGGCTTCGCTTCTATTTCTTCGTTAGTAGGAATCTCGAAATGCTCTTTAAAGATACCCCGCAACATTTCATCCTGTTGTGCTTGGTCTACCACAATCCGTTTAGCAGATTCGGGAAAATTCATGGTGCAGTTTCCTCACGATAGCGTGCCATTAGACCGATATTGGTCAATTCTTGCGTAGACGTTGCGACATGCAATTCATACACGTTCGCCGTGCCTTCGAGTTCAAATTCGTACTCTACACCTTGGACACTTGGCGGTAAAGTAAAAGGCTTTTGGCTGTAGACCGGCGTATCGTACGTGCAGCATCCATCTACGAATATACGTAAACGCAAAGAGCCGCAGTCATGTATTATTTTGACGGCTGCAAATGTAGTAATTCCCGGCATCACAAACTTTTTAGACTTCCATGTATACGTCTGTTTTGGAGCGTCCGCATATGCGTCTTTGTTCGGCATATTTGGGAAAGCCATTTCCCAAACACTACCAGCGTTGTCCAGTACAGCTAGTCCATTGTTTGTCCAGACAGTAGACATAATGCCGGGACTTTTGTAGTCGAAGGTACTTAGCCGCGCAAACGGGCGCTCTCCATCTAAACTTGATCCTGTATCGAATATATACCCTATCGGTAAATACGAGCCACCATTAATCGCTACGTCGCAGAAACCGAAATACAGCCCATGGTAGAACGTGCCGTAGGTAGTATCGGCAAAGTTTACATCCACGCATGTCAATGCATTATTATTCGTACTATCGAGATACTGAGCATGATATAGCGGATATACTGAATTAGTTATCGCAGGGGTTAAAACGCGCATTCCTTCCTGCGTTAAGGACACCAAGCCCGATGCAGACGCGTAGATCGCGCCTGCGGAAGATTCTGCCATCGTGTTTTCTATGCACGGGTACGCTTCTTGTCCCGGTGTTACATTCATCTGTAACCCGGCTTCACCCATGCTTAGCGCGACTACGTACGGACGCCCTACAGTGCCCACATATAGAGTATCATAGTGAGCCACCATATCAGTGAGAGTCTTAGGGATTTTAAGCATATTTTCTGTCGGCCACGCGTGCGTAAGATGCCGTTCAGAAATAGCTATATCGCCAGCGGTCGTAGCCGCAGCGATCCATCCTCCTTCGGTATTGCACAGAAAATTATATGTAAGTGCTGCTGGCGGGTAGAACCTAGATGCTAAGTACCTATCTAAAGGTTTTGTAGTAACACTTCCGCTATCTACAAAACTATATTCTCTACCTATACCCGCATTGTAAGATACATATGCTTCTATCTCAGCGCACAGGTACCAGTCTGTGTCCATCTTATTATCGAGTCCTTGTCCATCGGACATACCCGACATACTGCGGTACAGACGGAGATAGCAGTTCTCGCGTATATTAGCTGCTTGAACCCGCGCTAAAACCCAGCAACTATCCCCTTCATAGTATTGCGCAGTAGGGTCTTGGTTGGGTAAAAGCGTTAGAGCGGATTCTTCGAGTTTGCCCCCATTATTGCGTACCAAAGAACATGCATATAATCTATTGACCGGTTTCTTAGACTGATGTTCAGGCGTCCATGTCATTGTTGTCTGTGAAAGCATGACCGGCTGTGCGACACCTACTTCTAATATCGCATCTATATTGACCGAATTATTTTGGTAGCATATATTACTACGGTCGCTATCCACTACAGATGGATTCAATCCGAGTACCATACCCGGTTGGTACGTAAGATCATTTAACGCAAATGCTTTTTGAAGATTTATTGTGTAGACATTCGTACCATCGAACGCGAGCGAATACCGCCCCGTCAGCCCTCCTTGCAAACTTCTCCATTGCGCTAATGGGCGTAAAGCTCCATCTAGAAGCAGACAATTATGCGCTACTTGCGCAACATCTGGCGGAGCGTTGCGGGTAGCTACGCTCCAATTCATCCCGCCAAATTGCTTTATAGTTATGCTTGGCATTAGACTATAATTGCCGCAAGAGTAGCTGCTGTAACTGACTGTGTACTCGACAGTGCTGTCGTAGCAATTCCTATAGATGCAGTAGCTAACGGGCCTTGCAGTACACACACAATGCACTGCTTACCAGCCACGGCGATACGGCTGGAGTACAGTACAGTGCCGCCCGTGGATAAGATCGCTACACCGAAACTAGGAGTGCCTGCTGCCGTATCTGTTACGCATACTTCGCCAAGGAGTACGCACGTATCCCCACTAGCTAATGTAAGACTTATATTTGTAGCTGGTAACGAATTCGAGTATGAGGCAGCGGCTTCGCCTGCATGCGAACCTGCTCCAGTTATAGTGGCACTTAACGCCGATATAGCTTTCGCCACTACCGCAGGTGTAGCAGCATTCGTATCATCGGCACTATTAAAAGGTTGGGTGCTATCGGCTAGTGCCACTATACCAGCCACACCTACTGCGGCAGTGCTAAGCGTAATAGTGTACGTCGATCCGACTGCGGATACAGAGCCACCATTCGCTAATGCTACACTCCCGACGGGCGCGAATCCCGACGTAATGTTTGTTATTTGTCCCTGCGCATTAACGGTAATGTCTCCATAGACACCCGCCACTACACCAGTATTAGTTAAACTTATAGTAGGATTAACCGTGGGTGTACCAGAAAGCGATAATCCTGTTCCCACGCTTACTTGCTGTACGGTACCTGTTCCACCTGCGCCACCCCCAGTAATAGTGTACCCTGCTGCCCAAGAACCAGTTACAGTTACACCACCAGCACCCGTAAAAGTCGGCCCGGTCAAACCTAAAGTGAGAACGGCGCCTGCTATAGACGCACTAAGGATGGGGGAATTTACTATTACAGAAGTTACCCCTCCCGTACTCGACCCACCTGAGCTACTTCCCCCACAACAACCAGCATCATTACCTTCGTATGCGAAGGTTAGATTAGGCCAAACACCTGTATTAGTAATTCCATTTGTGCCCGTAAAGGCAGGTGGCGCTACATCTAGTGTATATGTAGTGACTCCTCCACTCGAAGAACTTGTTGCAGTAACTAGCCCTTGTCCTTGGACTACTACATTTGCGGGCGAAGGATTAGCCGCAATTATATCTTGGATTGCAGCCGCACCTACATGATCGTAAATTACTGTATTGGATGCGCTAAATACTTGCGCAGTAGAGCCGGACTGTGCACGCGTGACCACCAGATAATTATTAGATACTCCGGTTACTTTTACTTCTTCGGAGTATATATCATTATCTAATGTAAGATATGTCCAATCACCGTTAGTAAAATTGAGATTAGCACTTATGATCGCTAGTGTGTTTGCGTCTACCGGCAATAACTGTGTAGCCGACGAAATATCGGCAGTAAGAGTTCCATTGACGCGGGTGTATAAGATTTTAAGCGCCATTTTACTGCTCCTTTATGCGGCGTCACCCAGCACACTATTACTGATAAGCCAATGATACACGGATATTTTGCTGGGCGTAGTTCCACTTAATTGCGTATTATACATGCTAAACCCTACTTTTGTAGGGGCAAGATGCGATCCCGAAGCTTCACTATACGCCAATATGAAATCTTTTCCATTCGTGGACGCATAGTACGAACGGGTGGTTCCGTCATCTGTAATACGCAGGAAGCGTATCGGAGCATTAAATGCGGTGTGTATAGTGGCTACTGCACTAGTGAATGAACTGCTACTTGCCCAGCTATCTATGGTAAGATACGAAGCATAGGGATCGGCTGAACCCCACATGCCTAGATAGAAGTTGACGAATTTTGTACCATCCGAAAGAGACAATCCCCACATCGTAGTATCACTAGATGCAGGCGGAAGCGCTTGTAAGTCTGCGCATATATCCACAGTATACGGTGTAGCTGGTACGGCTAAATTAGCGCCCCGTAACTGCCCACTAGCAGGAGGAACAGATGCTAGAATCCTATCTACTTTTTGGGTAAATGTGGCGCCAGTACCGAATGCTGTGAAATTACTTAAGACAGGGTAGACCAGCGGAGACAGGAAAAGCGGGGAGCTTCCGCCGCTTCCCCCTGAAGCATTAATTTTCGGATTTTTGGGGTCTGTATTATCTACAGTTACATTAGAGCCTGCGACTATAGACTCCACTACACCTAATGCATTTACTTTAGGATTTTTGGGATCTGTATTATCTACCGTTAAATTTGTACCGGCTACAACGGATTCTACTACGCCTAAAGCATTTACGACTGGTGATTGCGGATTAGTATTATCTACAGTTACGTTTGTGCCCGCTGTTATAGATTGAACAGCACTATTCGCTTTAGCTCCCTCTGCTGCTGAAGCAAAAGTAGTAGCTAAAGCACTTTGCAACCAAGTAGCTAAGGTAGTTAATGCAAAACGTTTATTAGAGCCTACCCCACCGGCTGCTTCTTGTAATTCGACATTCTCTGTCCCGTCCAAAGGATTTTTGTCAGAGAAATCGTTTATATTTTTATTTAGGAGAGTCATTATACCCAAGTCCTATAAGACCCATCATCATTTACTCTATATCCATTGGCATCGAAACTTTCTTCTATTCTAAGTTGCTGCCATGAAAGCGGTAAAGGATACGGCTGTTCCCCAGCTATACTTACACATCCTAGTTCAGTCGAATCTTCTATAATCCAATTCGATCCTGTGCCTTTTACGGTAGCTCCGCCTATACCTTCTAAAGTAAAATCCGCATAGGCTATACTAGAACCGACTGTAATGGCATTAATCCCTACCAAAGAATACCCTACAAAAGACGTAGCATCGGTTATCTCTGCTTGGGTAAGTTCATATCCGATGGAAGTACCGATAGGCCATACACTTATCTCTGTATCATCTATGCCACGCTTAATTAGTAGTGTATTTCCTGCGAACGTCCCCAAAACTTTGACTATTTCTGTTTCCCCTAAAACTAAGTAGCAGTAGTCTATCCCTAGTAGACCAGATAAATAAGTCCACGTAGCAGCATCTACACCGATGTAATTATCGGTAGTTTTTACCGCTTTAGAGATAGTACCGTTAGTTAGATAAGCTCTTTTCACAGAAGGTTCGCTTGCATCTTTAGTTGTAACCTATTCAAGTTATTCATGCTTGCCCTAATGAGTATGCCGTTCACAGAACTGCGTAATAGGTACTCTGTTCCATACCGATCACGCTGGCGCCTGTAATATAGGTTATTATTATTAGTATAGAGCAAGCATATATCGCTTACGGTGGAAGACCACGGACGTTTATCATCCAAAGTGCACGCTACTGAATTTACGGTAGCTGGAAGTTGGCTTGTTGCAGGGCCGGGAATAGTAGTATCATACCACCAATAGTTCCATTGGTTACTGCTCAAATAGCATACAAATGGGTGCATATTTTGGTCGAAGCAGCACCGTATGGATTCTATACTTACTCCGGGCGTAAATATATTTTTTCGTCCCGTAGCTGGGGATGACGCGAATACATTAGCCCCATCGGTATCAAATGTCCATACTTGATATTGGCTACCACCTGCGGGGTTATTTATATCCGCGCCTCCTAAACATGAGTCTGTATACTGCGTAGGATCAGACTGTACTGGCCCATTCCACGTAGCGTAGAAATCAACATCAGATAACACATTATTGGGTAGTCCCATTAATGTCTTCCCCACGCTCCACGGAATGACATCTGTAATTGCTGCCCGCTTGTTTTAGTTATAGGTGTGCTAAGGTTGCCGAACTGGTACTGGAATATTCCGTGACTATACGTTATAGTTTCCCACGTTCCGGTAGCTACTCCCGCCGGCGTAGTAAATGTATAGTCATAGTACCATGTACCTGAATTGGATATATCATTTACCCAATCTGTAAAAGACCCCGGATTATTATTAGCATTAGAAAGGACAGCAGATGTTCCTGACGGATTTCCTGTATATGGGCCTATTGCTCCTGTGTATACATCTACACTAGGTACTAATCCGTCTAGCCCACCATTAAGGGTAGGTGTCGTTACGACATTCCACATCCTGTATATACCTGTTACAGGAGAGCCATTTAAATTAAAGCTGAAACTTGTGTCGTTCGGATTTATGTAAAAATTAACTTGGTACTGCGCAGTTAATACTTCGTCTGACAACACTGTAATCGTAGTAGGATTTCCATTCGCATCTACGATTAGCGCGTGACTAAACAATCCGCCATTATAGCTAGTACCGCCGGGAAAGCAGCCTATTTCGGTAAGGTTGCCTGCTGCCTGCCCTGTAGGGAATGTGTAACTATTCTGCACCCACCAATACGCCGGATTAGGGCTAGCTGCTGCTACGTACCCGGCTCCTGTTTGATTTTGCCATCCTGACCCACCACCTGTAGTACCAGAAGACACAGAAGTAAGGTAGGAAAAAAGAGAGCCGTCGGTAACTGCCGGAGTTCCTGTACCTGTACCTACTGCTAATTGGTTAAACGTAGCTCCTGTCGTATCGAACGATCCGAAATGCGGTTGGGTATGGAAATAGCCTAAACCGGTATTTGTGATTACATTAGGAAACCAGCCTGTATCCGTTTTTAGCGAACCAGATTTTGCTTTGCGTACTTGGCAACGATAAAATCCCGCCATTTCTACGCGGGGCATTTGGCAAATCGCCTGTCCTTCTTTCGGTACTATAAGCGATTTATTTGGAACTAGAATTCGACCCATTATTGCACCGTTGCGTTGCCTACCGACATACTAGAAGCTATGTACTCATCTATACCGTAGTTGTACGATACTTCGCTTCCGTAGAGTAGTGCTTGTAGTATATATAAGTTGCTCGACATTAAGCTTGGTTCTACTACTCCAAAATTACCTTGTGAGCCAAATATCTCGCCACTGTTTATTCCGGTACTTGTACCTATATACCCATCCGTTACTGCAAAACTTCCTTGTGAGCCGAAGATATACATATAGTTTATCCCCGGATCGCTTTGTAGCATAGTCGGATCAGTTACACTCGGCTGTGTAAGCGCCCATATATTACCGAACCCAAAATTACCCCCTGCTCCCCCATCTTGGCCTGCATTCGGATTAGGTGCCATCCAATCGAACGCTTGCACTGAGTACGGTTGGCTCGTCAAGTAGAAGAACGGGCCACCTATCAGCGGCGCACCATTCCCGGCGATACTCACGCAGCCTGCGGCTGGGTACCAATTATCTAAATGTAGGACGGCATCCTCCGCAGAAAAGTACGCTTTTATTCCGCCTTCGTACTCTACCGTGGGCGCTGGGTAGTTAATTACCCATCCTAAAGAAACTGTTATTGGGCTTGTAATATCTGCGTACAGATTTACTTCTGCGGCTGGTGTTGCGTCCTGTATTTCTGCTTGTGTTACACTATAAACTACATTTGCCCCGGCAGGGAAAGCTTGCTGCGAAGTACCATCCTGTCCGCGCGATACCGCTAATCCAGTGTAGTCTACATAAACTTTTATTACTTCAAAAGCTCCCATAAACTGTATAGTAAGATACGCCCAATCTCCTATACTAAGAATTGACAGTATATAAGTTGCCAGCCCCGCGTCTACCGAGATATCTTCGGCTGTCTTGGATAGCGGAGTTTGCAGTGTGCCATTCGCTAGATACAGTCGTTTAAGCACTTAACTTATGACTGGCGCTGAAAGTATGAAATTAGGAAACTGCCCTCCGACTAGTATATTACTCGATTGAGACGTAATATCTATCGCAGGTGCGGATATTTGGTATGCATTAGTCCCCGTTTTTGTAACTGTAACTATACCACTTCCGGTTATATTTAACTGCCCTAACATCCTTTCATTTATCATATCCGCTATAGCCGCATCCCCCATCACAAACTGAACCGTCGTACCGGTAGGGAATGCTTGCGGAGTTGTGCCATCCTGACCGCGCGCAATCGAGATTGCGTTATTGAGGAAAGCTTGGGTAAGGACTATTTCATAACTTGCCGCTGTCTGAATTATTAAGTACGTGTAATCTGCGCCATTACTTAAAGCTTTTGCAAGTTTAGCCATTGTACTGTCATCCAGTACAATACTCGTTGCTATAGAAGTTAATGGTGCAGCTAAAGAACCAGCCAATCCATATAATGCTTTAAACGCCATACGGGTTATCCGGTGTAAGTGCTGGTTGCGGGTTACTATATATAAATTCCATTCTGCCTACCCACATGCCATTGTACTGTAAAATAGCTACATACCTTCCTTGCGGCTGGGTAAATAGCTGATTATCCATAACAAAAGTAAATCTCTGTCCTGTCGTTTGTTCTAACGGAGTGTAGTAGATCGGCATTGCCGAAGCAGGGATTGCGGGTGTAGGCCATGGATACGGTGAAGGATACACCGAAGGCCCAAGCATTGCCTGACCCCACTTCTTCTGTTTACGGCATACTAGAAGTTGCGTAGTCCCTACATTATTCGCCAAGGACTTTAAATTAAAGTCTTGCACTGTAAAGTACAAGAATGGATTACTTTGCGTTATTGTGGGGTATGGTAACTGCATTAAACTATCCTCACAGGCTTCATATCCTGCGATTGCACCTTACGGTTCGACCCCGCCAGTGCGCGACCGTTGAGAACAGCCCGCTCGTACTGCTGCGCGTAGACGCGTGCAAGCTCGCCGTTCGTCCATGGCTTGTTCGGTATCAGGAGCGCGTCCGCCGTCACCCCACGGGCCAGCGGAAGGCCGTAGGGCACTAGGATGCTTGTAGGGGCCATCGAGACAGACGGCAGCGGAAGCAATACGACTAGGACGCGAATTCCGCACGGCCTATCTGTTGAAGGTGTATGGCGCAAACGAATGATGTTGTTGTCGATTATATCGTAAGCTAATTGCTGCCTAAAATGGCCGTAACCTTCCCCATACCAGTACCACGGATTAGGCGAACGTGGTTCTTCTACGCCCATTATCATATGGATGCAGTATCCATCAGGCGCTTCTAGTTGGTAATCTCTAACACCTGCTTGGTATTGTATAGGTAACTCTGTCTGTAGAATCCGTGTGCGTCGGGCGAAATCGGTGTATTTTTGGCGTAGCATATCCAATGCCATAGAGTGCGGTAATTCCGGCACAATCGGCATTAAATGGCGCAGCAGCGGAGTAAGCGGTTCTAGTTCCTCAAACCCCGCGTACTCTGGACTTGCGATGCTGATATTCGGTAAAGTCATGGCGCTCTCGGATCACCCGTACCAGATTTTCCGCCATAGTAACCGCTCTGGAATTGGGCGTATCGTTTGTAGTTGACCCCTAAGCCCATGTAAAAACGCTGGTATGCGTCTTGACTCATTTGCTTAGCTGAAATGGATTCTGTGTCAATCTCATAAGCTTTAGCTAACATAAAGTCTACGAGATTATTTATGTAGTTACCGCTTACATTTAAAGTAGTATCCCAATCAGTTAAGCTATATTGGGGTATTTCGCCTTGAACTATTACGTGAACAGAAGCGCTAACACCCACCGGGCAAGGTGGGTCTACTGTGAACACTTTTGCATTATCCTTATTTACGTAATAGGAACGTACATAGTATTGCGGTGCACCGTTGACAAACGGCACATCTGGCGGCGATACATCATACTGCTCAAATGCATCTGCCATGGGCTGATCCATGCGTGTTACGCGTGGGCCGCCCACATTAGAATACACTGCTTGGATATCTGTTTCCCAGTCTATCGTCTGCAAACTTCCCGGCTGTAATGCGACTACTAGATGTTTGGGGAATGCTTCAGGGCGATAAGTACCTATCTCGGCTAGGCCAAGATTCATGTACTCCAAAAGCAAACCGCGCCCCCAGCGAGTGAAGGCGCGGTTATAGCGCTGATCGTTAAGCTGGGAGGAAACGTGCGTTACATAATCTCCGACTGTCTGCACGTCACTCACTCCTTAGTTCTTCAGCATCCTATTTTAGGTGCTCCAGTTCTGTCTGCATCTTAGCTAACTCCGACTGCAATTTTTCTACCTCAGTAGAAGTGCTAGATGTTGAGGCTACCGGATTAGGGATTACAGGCTCGAAGTTACTATCCGCAGCAAGGTAACGTTCGTATGGATAGATGTTTCCGTTCCTTTTATCCTTTAGATACACCTTACCTTCATCGTAGGTCATTGCTCACCTACTTAGAAGTTGGTTGCCTTGAACTCTGCAAGCTGCACGATAGTCGCGGCCACATTCAACCGCAGATTACCGAATCCAGCCAGAGAAGCTGTCGCCAGCGATGCCAGTGTGGCTTGCACCATATCGGGCTGCGTGCCGATATACTGTGCGGTTGCCAGCGACACGGCGCCACCAGCGGTTCCATTGACCCAAGCGGCATTAGGTGCGGAGTAGTTTGCCGACAAGACAGTAGCATCGACTGCGACTGCCGCACCCGCTGTATCTCCGATAATGACGCCCGCAGCCGTACCGAACTTGAATGTGTTGGCGCTTCCACTGTCGTTGACAGCTTCCACTTCCACGTACACACCAAGCAGCAGACACTTCGGCGGCAGCAGGATGATGTTCAGCACATCATTAGCTGCAACCGCATTTGCGTTGAAGTACGCCCGCAGTGCGTAGTCATTCTTAAAGTCGAGTGTACGACGAAGCTGCGTCAGCCACGACCCATTGTGCACAGAAGCATCCATTTCTGCGAACTTCGGATCAGTCGCGCTGAACGGATACGCCGGCCATTGTGTGCGCTGAATGGTCGAGTTAGCCGGGCCGCCGTCATAAAGCTGGTGAATCGTCATTTTAGTATTGCTCCTTGGAATGCTGTCTAGATGCTGCCCCTTACACCCCTATTACGGGGTGTAAGTGGTGGAGAAGTAGCAGTACAGATGCGCCAGAGCATCCGAGTACAGCACCTTGAAACCATACACCGAAAGACCCTGATAGTAGTTGGCCCAATCATCCTTGTCTGTAACCACACGGCTATCTTCAATCTGCGCCGCGAAAGCTGTAGCCATCTTGACACCAGCGACGATATGGAAGCAGCGGTTAGCGCCGTCCATCACCGAGGGCACATTTTGCGATTCCAGAATGGTGAAACCGGCCACCACATCAGGAATCTTGCCGTTCAAACTCGGTGTGGTATTCAGCGCAGTCGCATACGCCAGTCGCAGCTCGGAAGCCTTCAGACAGGTAATACCCGCGCTGGGCATCACGATAAAGCGGCCATCGCGCGGAGCCAGCGCCTCATCCAGCACTTGATGCACCTGACTCAGGATAAACACCACATTGGTATTTGTCACCTGAACAGGTGCACCAGTTACGCCGAGATTGATGTTCTTCGACACTAATCCAGCGGTGGCACCTTGATTGTACGACGACACGTTCGTCCACATGGACGTGAGTAACTGCGGGTCGATAGCGCGGGTTAATTCGTAGCCCGCCGACTTCAGGAATCCTGCCTTCCAACGGTCGAAGTTCTGGATTTGGCGTTCGTCGATATGGTTCATCTTAATCGAGAACGTCTTGGCGTAGTCAATGGTCATCGTGACCGGCTCGCCATCGATTGTATCGTGGATGATCTTTCCGTTCTTGTCGTAATCACGGACGATCACCTTCGGTTCACGCATGAAGGTAATCTGATCGCCACCCTTCTGCAAGTCGCCAGTATACTCGGTTGTAGAGATATCCGAATACACAGTTGTCGTGTAGAAGCGCTCCAGCAATTCCATACGGAACAGCGGAGTGATAAGCGAGTTGCTGTACTGCGGGTAGCCCGATGCGGCATTGACGGCCATGTTATAGAACTCCTGTTACGTCCTAGTTAGAACGCCACATTAGGCGTTGTAGTCCAAACGGCCTTCTTTTTCGGCCTTATCGTAGTCATCGCGGATACGCTGGTATTCTGCGTCCGAAATTTCCTTGTTGATCCATTTCTTATGTGCTTCCTTGCGCTTGCTGAATGGCAGCATTTCCGGTTTGTCATTTCCTTCCGGTACCTTACTTCCACCGGAAGGAATTGCTCCTTCATATCCTGTACTGGCCGGTTTCTTGCCGACATTGTACTTAGTCTTGAAGTCCTCGAACGCTCGCACAACCACATCGAGCTTTCTATTCTGTATGCCTAAGCGAATTGTATCCGCATAAGACATTCCAGTATACGGGTCTTCCGATTCTGCGAAAGCACGCCAATGTTGGTGGTTCACTACTTCATCGAAGTTGCCGACTTTCTCGCGGACTTTCTCCGTAAAACCTTGTCCGTCTAAAGCTTGAGTCTGTTGGGCTGTCGCTGAAACTGCGGTTTCGATTTCTTTCAGCTTACCCTTAAGACCCTTCACGCTTCCAAGTGCTTTCGGTAATACTTTGTTGAGGGTTTCCAGTACAACCTTTTCCACGAAAGCGCGGCTCTCTCCGTAATCCGCGTTCTCTTGATCTGTGAAACTCACCTGCGCCGGTTGCCAGTCCTCCGCTTCGTCGGTCGGCGCCGGAGCATGGGTACTACCCTTAGCGGCTGTCTCAAGGGCTGTCAAGCGGGCCTGAAGCGCCTCCAAATCCATTTCGAGCGATTCGGTTCGACCTTCGGCAGCACGGACGCGTCCCGCTGCCGCTTGCAGTTGGTTGAATTCTTCGCGGCTGATAGTGACAGATTCACCCTGTACCCGCGATTCCGCAGATGCGTCGTTAGGGTTCGGCGTCTCTATCGGAGTAGGCGTCGGAGTAGGTGTACCCTGCTCGGACTCAAGAGCAGTCTTACGAGCTTGCATAGATGCAGGAAGGGACATGGCTTATTCTCTGGCTAGTTCGATTAGTTTAATGATGCCCTGTAACTCAAGGGCACGGCCCTGTAATTGCTTGAAGTTATTGTCACCCGCAATAACTAACTGCTGTTTTACATCAGCTAATCTAGCCTCGAAGTACGCTCGTGCAGCCCTATTGACCGCCCCCGAGGCTAGCAGTTTCTTCATGTCAATTTCGACATTACTATCCATGCTTAATCGCTGGTTGTGAAACCAGTACGATTCTTAGCAGGTTGCGGTTTCTTGACGCCTTTAAGTCCAAAACCTACATCGACTTTACCCGGAGCATTCCCGTTAGTACGCACGGGGGCATTCTTTGGATTAGCGATAGTCTGCTTCATCGCAAGTTTTCCCGGCCTTACGTTGCTAGTTTCCGGCTTATAGCTATTGCCGAAACTAACCGTACCCTGCGCACCGGGATTATATGTCATAGCATTCGCTTTACCCGGTGTGCTACCGAAGGCACCATTGCTTTTCTTAGCCATTTTAAACTCCTGCGCCCGCTACCTGCGGTGACTGTGGGATAGGTTGTAGTTGAGGATTTGGTGCGGGAACACTTTGCGGTGGAAGCGGTACAGGATTCGACGTTCCTCGCTGCATCGCTTGTGCTTGACTACCTGCCGCATTTCCCCCTAACAGAGCCGTCAAATCTGAGATATTCGAGGCTTCGTCAGGGTCAGGGATGATCTTGTCAATCGGAAGGCCAGTATTCTGCAATACTTCGCGGAGGATGTAATCCAGCGCTGTCTTGTCGATGAAGCCGCCCTGTACGTACGGCGTGAGCAGTTGAAGAATGGATATAGTATTACTCTGCGCAAGCTCCCTTTGCAATAGGCCACTCGCGCCGCGCGCCACAATCTTTGCGTCAGCCTTAATCCCCATATCGGTTGACGTCTGCATGTTGTAGTAATACAAGGCAGAAACTATCGGCCCAATTATGTCTCGGTCGATATTTAACTGCACATTTTTTATACCTTTTGCGGCATTCCCCATCAGCATAGACAGACCACCTAATGTCCGTCCTGCACCCGCCACATCTGGATTACCCAGCACGTATGCTGGTACGCCTGATAGATCGTCCGCCATCTTGTTGAAACGGTCGAATACTCCCATTAAATCAGGAGCCACAGAATCTACATTATGGAACTTGAATGCGGGAGCACCCGTTCCTGTAATATCCGGCCCCACACGGAAAATTTTGTATGGCCTGATATCGGTCTCGTCATCATTATCCGAAAGACGATCCCCTACTACTTCTCCGATAGGGCCACTTGAATAACCCATATTCTTTACTATAGCGCGTGCTGCGCTATTACATACGCGCATTACGTCGTATGTAATATCAATAACTGATTGCCCCCAAATCGAGTTATTGACTTTTACAAAGCTTGTGCCGTATATCGGGCGCTTTCCAAGTGGATTCGGATTTAGTACAGCGCGTATTGTATACGCTCCACACACCCATACTTCTGCTTCATAGAACTTTTGCGGATCGTCCACCATTACATTGTTTTCGATAAGATACCTTCCTTCGATCTTACCATTATATATCACTATCTCAAGCTCGCGCTTCATCAACATAGTAGCGCGTCGATCTTCGAGATAGCGACGTACAGAGTCTTCTAGTTTGTGTGGTTTGTATCCTTGGCGATACTCTTTAAGGATCTGCCGAATATTCCCTTCATTGAAAGTCGGCACTCCGATTAGGTCGTGCATTTCCGCATGAGTCCATTCTTTGCCTTCGATGATGTATTCCGCTCCATTAATACTTGTCGCATTTGGGGACGGGTACAGATCGAACGGAGATATAGTCCGAACTTTTGGTACGACTTTCTGCTTTACTTCAAACTTATTACCGTCCCATTCGGGAGACGGTACATTGCATTCGATAGGCCCACGTATAAACGCCGTCGGAAAGACGGTCAAATCATCTATGAACTGCGCGTATGTATTAACCCAATCCCCTTCGGTCAACTGATCGTTGATCCGCGTATCCATACGTTTTGTCGCATCTTGCGCTTGTTTAAAGTTAATTGACTGAAGGGCAGACTTAACTTGTGTGGCTCGATCCTTCAAAGCTTCCGGTGTATTGAAACTCGGCAACTCTTGAAGCAATACATTAATAGCCTGCTCCATTAAATCTTCAGGAAGTTCCGGTTCAGGTGTCGGGTCTATTGTCCACGGCTTGTCGATATTATTCATGATAATATCAACCAACCAAGAAGCTGCCGCGCGTGCCTTCAATGCGCAGATACCGATATAGATATCGTTGTGCGGCCCAAGTAATGCTTCTTCATCCGGTAAATACTTCTGCCGTTTAGCATATAGGTTTCTGACCAAACGGTCAGTAATACCTACATTCATTTTATTCTGTTTCGCAAAGATATACTGGCGCTGAACATACGTCGCCAGATTATCTTCTAATTTTGTATTTGAAAGTTCTCCGAGTCCGAAATCATCCATTTCCGGTACATCGGTTCCTTCCAGAGTCGGATCAATGGTTGACATTCAGTGTCTCGTTTACTTGTCCTGCGGCACGTTCCGCTCGGAGTACAGTTTGCAGTCCGATGATTTGTGCGTCGAGTTCGGATTCACGCTTGTCTGCGGCATCACCGGCTCGAACAGCAGCGATTGAATAACGCACGCGGTCTGCAAGGGCTTGGGTGGCGGCTGCATCAGCGGCGCGGGCACTTGCGGTAATGTTACTCCCTGCAC
>JAEHJW020001546.1_pt1 | contig 18598 bp, 27 predicted proteins | sample 9271431 | NCBI WGS metagenome assembly JAEHJW02 | reverse complement strand
GCACCACCTCCTGCTGCGGCGGCACCACCTCCTGCTGCGGCGGCACCACCTCCTGCTGCGGCGGCACCACCACTTGCTGCGGCACCGCTTCCTGCTGCGGCTGCTGATCCGGCAAGCGCGCCCACCGCAAAGGCGGCAATCACCGGAGAGATATACAGCAACATGTCACCGATAGAGTTACCGGTCGCATTGCGTTCCATCCATGAGACGACCGGTTGGTAGTTTGTGTTGACGTAATTGATGATGCCACTGGAGGGATGCACCCAAAAACAGGGGCCACTTGATAATGGCGATGGCGCGTTGGGATCGAGGAACCGCGTGCATTGCGGATCAACGACGCTGCTATTTGTCTGCGCCCACTTGTAGGCTTGCCATACCCAAAATGGAGCGGTGGGACCGCCAGCGTTTGGAGTATAAGGCGTTGGATCAGCGCTGCCCGTCCAGGCTTGAATCATCGCTGGCGTGACATCGCGGTACATATTTTTTTATTTCCTGGCGAAGTGAAGGGCCAGGCCGATGATGATGACTATTGCGACCACGGCCATTATTTCGCCCGTGCTCGCTGAGGTGTTGGCGGCGGTCACCGCCGTCTGTGCCTGGGCGGTCGCGGTCGTGGCGGCGGCGTTTTCATTCGCCGCCAGTTTGGATGCCCAGGCGTTTGCCACCGTCGTCCCTACGGACTGGGCGGTGTTGTCCGCCCAGGACGTAAAGTCGGTCCATAGCGACGAGCTCGCCATTACGCCGCCACGGAATACTTGTTATACGACTCGGTGACAATGCTCGCCGTATCGCCCGCGACGACTCCGGCGGCGTTCGTCCAGGCTACGCGCAGATTGTTGCGGTCGGAATAAAGCGCGCTGCGATTGGATCGGGCATAGGTCAGGTCGATCACGTTTCGGCCGGCCATCACCGCCGCGAGCTTGTAGCGCTCCTGTGAAAGCTGCTGCAGGTTTTCCCAGGGCACGCCGTTAAGGAAGGTGTCCGCGGTCGTGGTCATAAACAGCTGACTGATGATTGAATCGCTGTTTGGTCCGTACCACGTTCCACCGCCTGCAGAGGCGGTCTGTAAGTAGATCCGCTTATACAGCACGGAATCATCACGGACGAGCTGGATGTATTGCTGCTGCGTCACATCTTGCGGGCCGGGCGTTCCGTAGGACGTAAACCCGATCGTGCGGACGTTCGCGGGCATATCGTCGTAAGACATCCAGGCTTGAATATCGCACGTCGCCGTTACGGACGCGGTGCCCGGCGTGGTGAAGAGATCCGCCATCGATCCCAGGCTGATGGTGAGCTTGAGCTGATCGTACAGACGGGTATCAAGGAACGTATCTTCGGGCCGCACCTCGAGCGGATCCCAGTGATAAATCTTGATCCAGACATCGTAGACGCCGCTCGCCGCGGCAATCTGATCGAAGTTTGTAATGCCGCCGCTTTTGATGAAGGACGGCCCCATCACGATGGCGCGCGCGCTGAGCTGGTTAACGAATGTGTCCTTGGTATCGCCTTTGAAAGTGATCTGCTTGATGTAATTCAAGATGCCGTCAGTGATCGGCCCGGTTGCCGTGCCGACCGTCAGCGTGAGCTGAAGGTGCAGATCCGTTTCGTAGATCCCTGGACCCTTCGGCCAATTATTGATGAACGTATTTAACGCGCCTGGGGCCACGTTTAGGACGCTTGCGGTCCACAGCGGGACAGGGACCACGGGTGCGTACAGCTGATTTGCTGCGATCTGGGCTTTGGTTGCCATTTGTATCCGCCTTGCTGCGTTGCCGGAGCCGTTAGGCCGCCGGCTGGGGTTCGACAGGTTCGCCGTTTCGCTCGTGCGTCAGGCTGAAAATAGGCCGCGGCGCGCCTGAGCGCATGGCGGACTGAATTTCCAAGAGACGCGCGGCGGTGATGTCCTCGTCCGCGTTCGGGTCGTCTGATTCACGCGACAGCAGGACGTGCTGACGGTCCCTTTCGTGGCGCCGCACGCGCAGCACCAAATGAATTGGCGCGGCCATCGGCTTAGGCGCCGGTCAGCGTGCCGCCGGTCAACGACTGCGCGGCGGGCACGGTTTTGCGGAGATAAATGATTGCGGCAAAGGTCAACCAGCTGACCACCACAATCGTTGCGACGTGTTTAAATTTCGGCATGGTCCTTGACCTCTGACACCTCGGTAAAGTGAGGTTTCAGCGTACAACACCGATTCGATCGGCTGTCAAGTAGGCAGGATCAGACGGCGAAGGCGCGGCTCTTTGCGCTTTTGCAATTCGAGAAAATGTAGCGGTGGGAGGGCCGCGATCGCCGCGCCCTTCTCGGGGAGCCCGAGCGCTGCCGCAACATACTCCCGGTCGCGGGCGTTCGGCAGGTAGAAGATAGCCACGCGCGTCCACAGACCCCATATCGTTTTGTCCGCCTCTTGCGGGCGCTGGGTATTCGCGATGATGTGCAGGTGCCGATGCCGTGATTCCCGCAGCGCCCTACCCCACCAGCCCGGTGCGCGGCCGGTGGTACTTACGCTCGCGAGCTCTTCCACCAGCACCGTGCAATGCCCCCAGGCGCACGCGCCAATGCAGAACGCCGAGAAGTCATAGGCAAGGTCGGCGCCAGGCTGATAGATGATTGTGGCCGCGCCGGCGCGAGCGGTCCTTACTGCAGCCGCCAGATCGGCGGCCGACCGCACCACGATGCCGTCGCCGCCGTGCTCAAAGAGCGGATCCCAAATAATGAGTCGATCGGATCCCGCGGAGAGGGCGCGGCACAGCGCCGACTTTCCCTCGCCGCGGTCACCGATCGCGTAATCAAGGGATGTTTTCTTCGCTGCCGTCATCGCCGCCGCTCGCCGGCGCTTCGGGTTGCGGCGCCGGTTTAAAGCGCGGGATACCGGCCATGAGCGGCGGCCCGATCGAGACACCGACCGATACCGCCAAGGCGAAGAGCTCCGGGAATCGTTCGATCAGCCCAGGCAAATATCGATCGACCACACGGCCGGCCGAGATCCCGATTTGCTCGAGATGCTCGGGCGTCACGCGCACCTCATCGGGCACGTCGGCAGATAGCCAATTCGGCGCGAACGCGACAAACGCTATGCGGACGATGCCGGCGAGGAGCTGCTTGACGGCTTCGGCATCCTCTTTTGCCTGGGCGGCCGGATCCGGCGGCACCTCATCGTGCGGGATGTGCTCGCCTTCGAGCACTTCCCTTTGCTCGAGCTCGTTAATCAGGGGTTCGTCCATAGGTCACCAGTTGAAAAAATCGTCGTCGTCGTCACGGGCAGGGTTCGGCGGATTCTCCTCTGCAGGGATTGATGCAGTTTTGGGTTTTTTCTTCGCCGCGGGCGGCACTCGCAAGGCTTTGGCTTTCTTCGCCTCTGCCATCTTGGCCTTAAAGGCCGCCTTTTGCTCGTCAGTCATCGCCATATTCACCTCCGGTCATGTACTCAATGGATCCACTCTTCGATCGGGCCGAGCCGCCGGCCGTCATCCATCGGCGTATCGGCCCGTATGCGATTTAGCGCCGCGTACAGGGTTTTAATGTCATCGACCGCCAGCGCCAGCACACGGTCCTGGGCGCGAGATTTGGCGATCGCGTGCCAGGTATCCAGATCAAGCCATGCGACAGACTCGGTCTGCTCTTCTTCCAGATCCATAATTTCTTGTTCGGTCAATTCGGGCGCTAGGCCGAGCTCGGCACGCAGTCCTAGCCAGGCACCGTTGACTTTTCGGCGGGACCAAAAGAGCTGTCGCTTGCCGGCAAATGCCCGCGCAAATGTTTCCCATAGCCTGCCCGCTTCGAGATCGCCGCGCGCGGCATCCGCCAATAACTCCCATGAATTACGGGAGCCGCACCGACCATGCTTCGAGATCGATCCCGACACCTCCGCAGCAAAGCCCCACTTTGCGATGTAGTCCGCAATGTCGTGGCGCGCTACCCGGACATCAACACCGTAATCTCGGGACGGCGGGGGGAGCCGTCGCTTCATACAGGCACGCAACCAAAGTTGATAAAGCTCGGCTTCGAGTTTTTCGGCATCGTCCTTTGTAAGCTGCCGTTCGCTGATCCAAATTGAGTGAGCGTGGGGATGAAAACCGTTTTCTCCGTGCGTCACCTCGAGGGTTCTAATTTCCCCGATATACCCGATACCGGCGCGCAGAGCCGCCGCCTGGCGCCCGGCTTTAAAATCGTGCTGGGCTTTCGAGAATTTATCGAGTATTTCCGCCAGCACATCACCGGCGCCGTGCGGGAAGGTCAGCGTGACGAGAGATACACCCCAGCCGCGCCGGATGGCGTTGTTAATGGCGTTTTGCAATTCCTCCCGCCGCGTAGTGGCGATGCGCGGCGCGCACACCGGGCAGATCCACACCAGCCCGCATCGATAAACGCCACTGAACCAGGCAGACGAGGCGCGACGTTTGATCGTGACTAAGTGAGCGCGTTTTTTTGGATTGTGGTTGCAGGCGTGAAAACGGCTGTGCTCGGGTAATAGGGTCTTGGCGGTGGTCAATCTGGTCCACTTGGAAACGGTCTCCGTAGGTCCGGAGCGGAAACAGTAACCGTAATCTTTACCAAGAGCCCCGCCTGATGCTGCATCGGCCGTCAGCATGCCGGCTTTCCCTCACGGTTCAATGGGATAAATGGGACATCTAGCCGTTTGGCGATCTGACGCATTGCCCGGTTGCGGGCGGCGATGACTTCCAGGCGGGAGGGCGCCGGCTTCGATGCCGGCGCCCCCAGGCCCACTTGCGGAGCCTCACCGCTGTACGCAGTAGTATTCACAGCCCGGCCCCTTCGGCAATCAATACCCTGATCTGCTCGGCCTTTTCTTTGAGCTCCAAGTGCATGCCTTCGCCCGTGCGCTTGTGATTGTTTTCCGCGGTCAGCGCAATCAATTCGAGCGCGCCCAGGATCGTATCGAGCTCTTGTTGAGTTTCGATCATGATTTGAACCGGGAAAAATTCCGGCACTTGTTCGGTTGCTTTCATGGTGTCACCTCTTCCCAAAGTGAATAGAGCCGGCCGCACGTCAGGTGTGATCCCTTCGAGGGCCGGCCCCCTCTGGGAAGAGAATCGCGGGCGGGTTACTGTGGCCTTCGGAGTCAGGGAGCTCCCGCCGGGCGCGACGGGAATAGACTAGGCAAGCAATCCCTGTATGTCAAGCAAGCAATTTACTTCTAACGGGAGGGAGCTGCTTGAGGCCCGCTCGAGCTCGGCCTACGCTTGAGTCGTCAATAGCCTTCGGAGATCACCACGATGAACACCAATCAATTGTTGGATGCCGCCAAAACGCGGCTTGGCCTTTCCTCGGATTACGCGCTTTCTGCAAAACTGGATATCAGCCGGCAGGGCGTCCGAGAGATGCGCGAGCGCGGCCTGTCAGACGTGCGCGCGGTGCAAATTGCACACATCCTCGAGCTGGATCCCGCCCAGGTGCTCGCCTGGGTGCATGCCGAGCGGGCCCAGGATCCGGCCGTGCGTAAGGTGTGGGAAAAGCTGGCAAAATCGCTGGCCGCCGCCCTGGCACTGGTCGCGTTGTGGGGTATTGCCGCCCCCAGGCGGGCAGGCGCTACGATCGTTTCACAGGCTATACATTATGCGAAATATCGGGGATGGTGGTTTCTAGGGGTTCTGAGGCGGCTGCTGGCCGGGATCCTGTTGCTTTGCCTGAGCGCATCGCCGGCCCTCGCCGCCCGGCCGTTTTCGAGATCGGACTTGGCCTGGCAGGCGGCGGCCACCCTGAGCCTGGCGGCTGATTGGGCACAGAGCCGAGACATTGCCCGGCACCCTGGGATGTTCGAGGTTAACCCGGTAATCGGCCCGCACCCTTCGGCCGCTCGCATCAATACCTATTTCATTGTTTCCGCCCTTTTAGACGCCGGAATCGCCCGCTTGCTCCCCTCACGCTGGCGGCGCGCCTGGCAGGTCGGCACGATCGGGGTCGAGGTCCTGCAGGTTCGCAACAATGCGGCCATCGGCCTCCAAGTTCGTTTTTAAAAAGGGGGGAATCGTTTCATGAACGAACGCGACTTGTTGTGTTGCGCGGAGAGCTCGCGCTTGAAGCTGGGAATCCATCGCACCACATGGGGGCGCTGGCGAAACGGACAGAGCCGGATCCCGCGCGCGGCGATCGTCGCCCTGCAGGCGCTCGCCGGCGAGATCTTCGCGGACGGCTGGGAAGGCTGGCGCTTCGGGCGCGATGGTGCGCTATACGATCCGACCGGGATTCGTCACACCGCCGGCACGATCGAAGCCTGGCAGTGGTTGCGCCAGGCGCTCGATGCGCTCAAGGCCGGCGAGCGCGTACCGGGCAAGGATCCGGCCGGCGAGCTGCGCGCGGAGCTCTACCGCCGGCTTCAAACCCGCCCGCCGGGGAGATCGGCGGAATCGTAGTAGATCGCCTTCTCCGCTTCCCACGATCGTTCACAATGCCCCGGCTTAATCCAATCCAGCACCTTCGCGGATAGTCTCGTGAGCGGCCCCGCCTGGTGCAATGCCAGGCGGCGGCCGATCGCGGCGCTGATCGTGATATGCACATCGCCGCCCAGCACCGCATGGCCGAGCTCGTCCACGGCCACCAGGACGCCGATCAGATAGGCTAAAAACTTTTTCACCGGCGCTTTTTAAACCGGCCGTTCTTGCCACGCGGGGGAAGACGATGCTTGCGCTTGCGACGTGCCATAGATCACCTCATGGTTAGCCCGACGCCGGAACGCTGCCGGCGTTCCCGGTGGTCGCGGGCGTGTTGGGATTGTATGATTTGTGAAAAAGGGAATAGACCCAGTTGCCGAGATCAAAGTTTGAGTTGCCGGAGATCGCGGCCCCGGCCGAGTTCACGCCGGATGCAAAGACGTTATTGTTGTTGAGCGGATTGACGGCCTCGATCACTGCCTTGGCGTCCGTGTATGAACGATAAAGCACATAGGCCACCACCACCCCGCCGGCGATCCAAAGGCCGGTCGATGCCTTCATTTGTTTCCCCGCGCGCGGCCGAAATAAAGATGAACGATCGTGATTTGGGTAGCGGTGAGCGCACCCATCAGGCTATGAATCGTGGGCGCCATGTTGGGCGGAACGGGGAACATCCAGGAGGCGGCGAGCACGCCAAAATAGCCCAGCGTATAAAGCCACGTCAGATAATCCGCGGTGTGATCGGTGCGTGCAAGATTGCGCGCGCCCTGCTCGTCCTCAAGCGCCAGCCGCGCCCGGTCTATGCCGATCTTGCCCATGTCCTCCGCGAATTTATCGTCCGCGGTCTTGACCTGCAGGAGCTCGTCGGTGGTCATCGTCGAAAGTTTCGCGGAGATCTCCGGCGTGGTCGCATCCGGCTTTCCGAGCACGGCCTGAGAGAGCGCCTGCATCGCCGCACCGGCGAGCGGCCCGCCCAGCGCGGTGGCGATCGCGGGCGCAATGCCCTGTAGCAGTTTTTTCCAGTCGAAGGTCAAGGAATCACCTTAAACAATTTAAGCGCGCTCATCACGCTTGAGCCGCTTCCGATCAGCACCGCGCCCGCTATGAACGCAAACCAAAACTCCAGGCGGCGTAGGCGGCGTTCATGATCTTCGATCGACATAAAGACGGTTCGCGCACTCATGCCATGAAGACCTGGCCTTCCTTGGCGCGGCGAGTCACGAGATCGGCAACGACCTGGCTACCGGCATAAACCCAGCGGTCGAGCTGGCCGGGTACAGCGGAATAATTCCCCTCGTTTAGAAGCTGCAGGAGCGTTGAGCCCTGGAAAGCACCGCAGCCGACGTTAAAGACGAACGACTCAAGCGCGGCCTTCTGGTTCGAGTTGAGCGGCACGGTAACGCTTGCGGTGACGCACTGATCGGCTGCCGCCATGTCGGTGGTGAGCTGGGCTTGCGCTTGCGCCTGGGTAATTTCCTTCAAGGGACCGACAGGCCAATAGGGATCACCCGCCACGATCTTGTGCCCATAGCCGATGGTCCAGTTTCCGGCCACGTCCTGATAGGGCGTGAGGCTCAAACCCTCGAATTGTTGCACCAGAGATTCACCCGTCACCGCCAGCCCTCCCGCAACCAAAAGAAGCAAGATACCTAAAGCAATTAGCCAGATCGCGCCATCGCTCAATCGAAATATCCGAGCACGGCGTCATTCACGATGGAATTTGTGGTGCCGCCGGACACAAAGTAATACTGCCCGTCCGCGTTCGTCGCAAGGATCAAATCCTGGTTGTTGGTCGACAGCAATGTATTTGCAGTTACGGCGACAAATTCATACTGGCCGCCGGACGCCTCATCGAGCGCGTTGGCGCAGCCTGTATCGGCCGGCCCGTAAAAATTTACATAAGCACTGTCGGGGCCAACCGCATCTTGGGAGTAGATCACGGCCCTAGCATCGATCATTATCGCCACAGCATCTGTTACGCCGGCTAGTGCGGCGCTTTGGTCGCAGTTGTTGATGGCGAAATCTCCAAACGTAACAGCGCCGGTAGCTTTGCAAAAATCCGGCGTTACCCTTGTATACCCGCTCGCGCACGGCGCGGTGCTCAATATCGGCTGGTTTACGGTCGTCTGTCCGCCGGCGCTGATTTTGAGTTCATTGGTGCCGCCCGATGTGAGCAACACGTCCAGGAGATCGCCGGTCTGGCCGCTCACGCCTTCGATCGTACTAACAGGCGAGGCCGTATTGTTCCCTTGCAGCACGCCATTTTGAAGAACGCTATTAAGCAGCGTGCCGGAAAATTTGCCGTTGCTTAAAATTTCTGATTGGACCACATCGCTGGAGTTTTGCCATATCTGCATAGGCGTCGTTTCGCCAGAAATTTGCGTTACCGTGATCGGTGTTGTGGATGTTGAAATTGGCGTGACCGATAACGCATCGAGGCTGAGGCTTGGCGGGATGCCGGTTGAAATCGCCATTCCTGCAGACGCTTGGCCGACAAGCGCAAAGACCGCCAGCAATGCAATTAGTTTTTTCATGATTGCAATGTCTCTATCACATAGACGGTTTCAGGCGTGGCGTTCGTGCTCGAGCACTCCACGGAGCCCACATAGTTTGACGGTGCACTGTCGGCAAACACCATGCCCGCGCTTATTTCGATCGAATTGGAGTCGGTGAGCCCAATTGTGCCATCGCTCGCCGGGAGCTCTGCAATACGGATTGTCGCGCCCGAGGTGTTGATGATCGCCATGGATTGCCGCCCAAAGTTGGCGGCGAAAATCTGAATGTTTGTACCGCTCGCCGGGCACGTCACAGCCTGGGCAATCGCATATGAAGCTGCGGCAAAGGCGCTGCCAGGCAGGAAGAGGCAGGCGAAAAAAAATGTGAGGGCAAATTTTTTCATGACGATTTTCTCAACACGTTGCCGATGAGCCGCGCGACCACTCGCACCGCGGCGCCATCCGGATCAGCACCGGGCCAGCTGGTGCCGGAAATATTCATCGCTTCGACTGTGTAGACGGCCGACTCAAATTCCTGATTGATTGGCACCGTCGGATCGAGCGTGATTTGCGTTGCGCTGATCTGCGACCAGGCATCGATCGGGTTGCCGTTTCGGCAAAGCATAAAAATAATCTGGTCGTACCCGCCATCGTCCACCATGCGAAAATCGATTTGCTGCAGCCAGGCGCGCGCGGCCGGCCCTACCCGCTCCTGCAGCACCACCTGCCGGGCCACACCCAGCACGCCGGCGCCGGCGGGCACGGCGACTACGCCGCTTTGCACGGTGAATTGATCGGCCAGCACCCAGCCGGGAGAGAGGTTAGGAGTCATAAATCCTTGAGCAGCGTGTTAAAAAAATTCACCAGGCCATCGAAAAAATCAGTGAGAATATTTCCGGCCGGCGCGGCGGCGGGAGTCGCCTGGACGATCGCCGGCGCCGCCCCAGGCATGGCGCCGACAGTCGAGCTCTTAGGCTCTATCGCCGCGGCGATCTTGGAGGAGACTACCGAGCCGGCGGCATCGCCAAAAATCTTCATCACGCCGGCGCCGGCGCTTCCGGCGTAGGCGGCGGCCTGGCCGAGCTCGCCCAGCGCACCACCTCCTGCTGCGGCGGCACCACCTCCTGCTGCGGCGGCACCACCTCCTGCTGCGGCGGCACCACCACTTGCTGCGGCACCGCTTCCTGCTGCGGCTGCTGATCCGGCAAGCGCGCCCACCGCAAAGGCGGCAATCACCGGAGAGATATACAGCAACATGTCACCGATAGAGTTACCGGTCGCATTGCGTTCCATCCATGAGACGACCGGTTGGTAGTTTGTGTTGACGTAATTGATGATGCCACTGGAGGGATGCACCCAAAAACAGGGGCCACTTGATAATGGCGATGGCGCGTTGGGATCGAGGAACCGCGTGCATTGCGGATCAACGACGCTGCTATTTGTCTGCGCCCACTTGTAGGCTTGCCATACCCAAAATGGAGCGGTGGGACCGCCAGCGTTTGGAGTATAAGGCGTTGGATCAGCGCTGCCCGTCCAGGCTTGAATCATCGCTGGCGTGACATCGCGGTACATATTTTTTTATTTCCTGGCGAAGTGAAGGGCCAGGCCGATGATGATGACTATTGCGACCACGGCCATTATTTCGCCCGTGCTCGCTGAGGTGTTGGCGGCGGTCACCGCCGTCTGTGCCTGGGCGGTCGCGGTCGTGGCGGCGGCGTTTTCATTCGCCGCCAGTTTGGATGCCCAGGCGTTTGCCACCGTCGTCCCTACGGACTGGGCGGTGTTGTCCGCCCAGGACGTAAAGTCGGTCCATAGCGACGAGCTCGCCATTACGCCGCCACGGAATACTTGTTATACGACTCGGTGACAATGCTCGCCGTATCGCCCGCGACGACTCCGGCGGCGTTCGTCCAGGCTACGCGCAGATTGTTGCGGTCGGAATAAAGCGCGCTGCGATTGGATCGGGCATAGGTCAGGTCGATCACGTTTCGGCCGGCCATCACCGCCGCGAGCTTGTAGCGCTCCTGTGAAAGCTGCTGCAGGTTTTCCCAGGGCACGCCGTTAAGGAAGGTGTCCGCGGTCGTGGTCATAAACAGCTGACTGATGATTGAATCGCTGTTTGGTCCGTACCACGTTCCACCGCCTGCAGAGGCGGTCTGTAAGTAGATCCGCTTATACAGCACGGAATCATCACGGACGAGCTGGATGTATTGCTGCTGCGTCACATCTTGCGGGCCGGGCGTTCCGTAGGACGTAAACCCGATCGTGCGGACGTTCGCGGGCATATCGTCGTAAGACATCCAGGCTTGAATATCGCACGTCGCCGTTACGGACGCGGTGCCCGGCGTGGTGAAGAGATCCGCCATCGATCCCAGGCTGATGGTGAGCTTGAGCTGATCGTACAGACGGGTATCAAGGAACGTATCTTCGGGCCGCACCTCGAGCGGATCCCAGTGATAAATCTTGATCCAGACATCGTAGACGCCGCTCGCCGCGGCAATCTGATCGAAGTTTGTAATGCCGCCGCTTTTGATGAAGGACGGCCCCATCACGATGGCGCGCGCGCTGAGCTGGTTAACGAATGTGTCCTTGGTATCGCCTTTGAAAGTGATCTGCTTGATGTAATTCAAGATGCCGTCAGTGATCGGCCCGGTTGCCGTGCCGACCGTCAGCGTGAGCTGAAGGTGCAGATCCGTTTCGTAGATCCCTGGACCCTTCGGCCAATTATTGATGAACGTATTTAACGCGCCTGGGGCCACGTTTAGGACGCTTGCGGTCCACAGCGGGACAGGGACCACGGGTGCGTACAGCTGATTTGCTGCGATCTGGGCTTTGGTTGCCATTTGTATCCGCCTTGCTGCGTTGCCGGAGCCGTTAGGCCGCCGGCTGGGGTTCGACAGGTTCGCCGTTTCGCTCGTGCGTCAGGCTGAAAATAGGCCGCGGCGCGCCTGAGCGCATGGCGGACTGAATTTCCAAGAGACGCGCGGCGGTGATGTCCTCGTCCGCGTTCGGGTCGTCTGATTCACGCGACAGCAGGACGTGCTGACGGTCCCTTTCGTGGCGCCGCACGCGCAGCACCAAATGAATTGGCGCGGCCATCGGCTTAGGCGCCGGTCAGCGTGCCGCCGGTCAACGACTGCGCGGCGGGCACGGTTTTGCGGAGATAAATGATTGCGGCAAAGGTCAACCAGCTGACCACCACAATCGTTGCGACGTGTTTAAATTTCGGCATGGTCCTTGACCTCTGACACCTCGGTAAAGTGAGGTTTCAGCGTACAACACCGATTCGATCGGCTGTCAAGTAGGCAGGATCAGACGGCGAAGGCGCGGCTCTTTGCGCTTTTGCAATTCGAGAAAATGTAGCGGTGGGAGGGCCGCGATCGCCGCGCCCTTCTCGGGGAGCCCGAGCGCTGCCGCAACATACTCCCGGTCGCGGGCGTTCGGCAGGTAGAAGATAGCCACGCGCGTCCACAGACCCCATATCGTTTTGTCCGCCTCTTGCGGGCGCTGGGTATTCGCGATGATGTGCAGGTGCCGATGCCGTGATTCCCGCAGCGCCCTACCCCACCAGCCCGGTGCGCGGCCGGTGGTACTTACGCTCGCGAGCTCTTCCACCAGCACCGTGCAATGCCCCCAGGCGCACGCGCCAATGCAGAACGCCGAGAAGTCATAGGCAAGGTCGGCGCCAGGCTGATAGATGATTGTGGCCGCGCCGGCGCGAGCGGTCCTTACTGCAGCCGCCAGATCGGCGGCCGACCGCACCACGATGCCGTCGCCGCCGTGCTCAAAGAGCGGATCCCAAATAATGAGTCGATCGGATCCCGCGGAGAGGGCGCGGCACAGCGCCGACTTTCCCTCGCCGCGGTCACCGATCGCGTAATCAAGGGATGTTTTCTTCGCTGCCGTCATCGCCGCCGCTCGCCGGCGCTTCGGGTTGCGGCGCCGGTTTAAAGCGCGGGATACCGGCCATGAGCGGCGGCCCGATCGAGACACCGACCGATACCGCCAAGGCGAAGAGCTCCGGGAATCGTTCGATCAGCCCAGGCAAATATCGATCGACCACACGGCCGGCCGAGATCCCGATTTGCTCGAGATGCTCGGGCGTCACGCGCACCTCATCGGGCACGTCGGCAGATAGCCAATTCGGCGCGAACGCGACAAACGCTATGCGGACGATGCCGGCGAGGAGCTGCTTGACGGCTTCGGCATCCTCTTTTGCCTGGGCGGCCGGATCCGGCGGCACCTCATCGTGCGGGATGTGCTCGCCTTCGAGCACTTCCCTTTGCTCGAGCTCGTTAATCAGGGGTTCGTCCATAGGTCACCAGTTGAAAAAATCGTCGTCGTCGTCACGGGCAGGGTTCGGCGGATTCTCCTCTGCAGGGATTGATGCAGTTTTGGGTTTTTTCTTCGCCGCGGGCGGCACTCGCAAGGCTTTGGCTTTCTTCGCCTCTGCCATCTTGGCCTTAAAGGCCGCCTTTTGCTCGTCAGTCATCGCCATATTCACCTCCGGTCATGTACTCAATGGATCCACTCTTCGATCGGGCCGAGCCGCCGGCCGTCATCCATCGGCGTATCGGCCCGTATGCGATTTAGCGCCGCGTACAGGGTTTTAATGTCATCGACCGCCAGCGCCAGCACACGGTCCTGGGCGCGAGATTTGGCGATCGCGTGCCAGGTATCCAGATCAAGCCATGCGACAGACTCGGTCTGCTCTTCTTCCAGATCCATAATTTCTTGTTCGGTCAATTCGGGCGCTAGGCCGAGCTCGGCACGCAGTCCTAGCCAGGCACCGTTGACTTTTCGGCGGGACCAAAAGAGCTGTCGCTTGCCGGCAAATGCCCGCGCAAATGTTTCCCATAGCCTGCCCGCTTCGAGATCGCCGCGCGCGGCATCCGCCAATAACTCCCATGAATTACGGGAGCCGCACCGACCATGCTTCGAGATCGATCCCGACACCTCCGCAGCAAAGCCCCACTTTGCGATGTAGTCCGCAATGTCGTGGCGCGCTACCCGGACATCAACACCGTAATCTCGGGACGGCGGGGGGAGCCGTCGCTTCATACAGGCACGCAACCAAAGTTGATAAAGCTCGGCTTCGAGTTTTTCGGCATCGTCCTTTGTAAGCTGCCGTTCGCTGATCCAAATTGAGTGAGCGTGGGGATGAAAACCGTTTTCTCCGTGCGTCACCTCGAGGGTTCTAATTTCCCCGATATACCCGATACCGGCGCGCAGAGCCGCCGCCTGGCGCCCGGCTTTAAAATCGTGCTGGGCTTTCGAGAATTTATCGAGTATTTCCGCCAGCACATCACCGGCGCCGTGCGGGAAGGTCAGCGTGACGAGAGATACACCCCAGCCGCGCCGGATGGCGTTGTTAATGGCGTTTTGCAATTCCTCCCGCCGCGTAGTGGCGATGCGCGGCGCGCACACCGGGCAGATCCACACCAGCCCGCATCGATAAACGCCACTGAACCAGGCAGACGAGGCGCGACGTTTGATCGTGACTAAGTGAGCGCGTTTTTTTGGATTGTGGTTGCAGGCGTGAAAACGGCTGTGCTCGGGTAATAGGGTCTTGGCGGTGGTCAATCTGGTCCACTTGGAAACGGTCTCCGTAGGTCCGGAGCGGAAACAGTAACCGTAATCTTTACCAAGAGCCCCGCCTGATGCTGCATCGGCCGTCAGCATGCCGGCTTTCCCTCACGGTTCAATGGGATAAATGGGACATCTAGCCGTTTGGCGATCTGACGCATTGCCCGGTTGCGGGCGGCGATGACTTCCAGGCGGGAGGGCGCCGGCTTCGATGCCGGCGCCCCCAGGCCCACTTGCGGAGCCTCACCGCTGTACGCAGTAGTATTCACAGCCCGGCCCCTTCGGCAATCAATACCCTGATCTGCTCGGCCTTTTCTTTGAGCTCCAAGTGCATGCCTTCGCCCGTGCGCTTGTGATTGTTTTCCGCGGTCAGCGCAATCAATTCGAGCGCGCCCAGGATCGTATCGAGCTCTTGTTGAGTTTCGATCATGATTTGAACCGGGAAAAATTCCGGCACTTGTTCGGTTGCTTTCATGGTGTCACCTCTTCCCAAAGTGAATAGAGCCGGCCGCACGTCAGGTGTGATCCCTTCGAGGGCCGGCCCCCTCTGGGAAGAGAATCGCGGGCGGGTTACTGTGGCCTTCGGAGTCAGGGAGCTCCCGCCGGGCGCGACGGGAATAGACTAGGCAAGCAATCCCTGTATGTCAAGCAAGCAATTTACTTCTAACGGGAGGGAGCTGCTTGAGGCCCGCTCGAGCTCGGCCTACGCTTGAGTCGTCAATAGCCTTCGGAGATCACCACGATGAACACCAATCAATTGTTGGATGCCGCCAAAACGCGGCTTGGCCTTTCCTCGGATTACGCGCTTTCTGCAAAACTGGATATCAGCCGGCAGGGCGTCCGAGAGATGCGCGAGCGCGGCCTGTCAGACGTGCGCGCGGTGCAAATTGCACACATCCTCGAGCTGGATCCCGCCCAGGTGCTCGCCTGGGTGCATGCCGAGCGGGCCCAGGATCCGGCCGTGCGTAAGGTGTGGGAAAAGCTGGCAAAATCGCTGGCCGCCGCCCTGGCACTGGTCGCGTTGTGGGGTATTGCCGCCCCCAGGCGGGCAGGCGCTACGATCGTTTCACAGGCTATACATTATGCGAAGTACCTAAAATCGCTGTTTGTGGGCCTTCTGCGGCGGTGTAGCCGGCGCTGGGTCGCTGCGCTGGCGCTGCTCTTGTGCGTGAGCCGGGCCGCGATCGCGGCCCCTCCGTTTTCGAGGGCCGATTGGGCCTGGCAGGCGGCGGCGACCGCGAGCCTGGCAGTCGACTGGGCGCAATCCCGAGATAGCGCCAGGCATCCGGCGCTATTCGAGACGAACCTCATCATGGGCCGCCATCCCTCGGCCAGCACGGTAAACGCTTATTTCATAGCGTCCGCCGTGCTGGATGCCGGCATCGCGCGCCTGCTGCCGCCGCCCTGGCGGCGCGCCTGGCAGGTCGGCACGGTCGGGGTTGAGATCGTCGCAATCCGCCGTAACGCCCTGCTCGGCGTGCACATCCACTTCTAAACTTTCCTTAAGTCGCACACAACTGCCCGCGTCCAGCGGGAGGGAGGTTGCATGCTCACGATTCATCAATTGCTGGCATTTTGTCCGGAGCCGACCCGACGCGCGCTCGGCATACACCGCACCACATGGGCGCGATGGCGCCAGGGCACCAGCCGCATGCCCGCTGCGGTGGCACTCGTGCTGCAGGCGATGGTTGAGGGGATCATCATTCAGGCGCCGGATGCCTGGGCAGGCTGGCATTTCGGGCGCGACGGGGAGCTGCGGGATCCGGCCGGCGTGGAGCATACCGCGCGGACGATCGAAGCCTGGCACTGGACGCGCCAGGCGCTTGATGCACTGAAGGCTGGGGAGCGCACGCCGGGCAAAAATCCGGCGGATGACGTGCGCCGGGAGCTCTACCGCAAACTAGACGCGCCCGCCAGGCAATCCAGCTGAATCGTAGTAAATCGACTTTTCCGCTTCCCAGGCGCGTTCGCAATGGCCTGGCCGGATCCAGTCGAGCACACGCGCGGAAAGCCGCGTGAGCGGGCCGGCCTGGCGCATTGCCAGGCGCCGGCCGATCGCGGCGGACACGGTAATGTGCACATCGCCGCCCATGAAGGCATGGCCGAGCTCGTCCAGGGCAACCAATACCCCGATACAGTACGCGGCCAGCATGTTGAGAAGATTTTTCATCTGCGCTTTTTGAATCGCCCATTTTTGCCGCGCGGCGGCAGGCGGTGGTGGCGTTTGTGGTGTCTCTTTTTGCGTGGCATGGTTCGCTCCTTACATTGACGGGCCGGGCACGGTGACAGCGCCGGTGGTTGATGGAGTGTTGGGGTTGTAGGACGGATGCACCAAGCTATAGATCCATGAGCCGAGGGAAAAACTAGAGTTGCCGCTAATCGCGGCGCCGGCGGAGTTCACGCCGCTGTAAAAGACATTATTCGGATTGACCGGGTTCACATCCTGAATTAGAGCCTTTGCGCCTTCATAGGACTTATAGGCGACATAGGCCACCACCAGCCCCCCCGCAATCCATAGCACGGTTTCGGTTTTCATTTTTTGGCGCGCCCAAAGTAAAGATGCACGATCGTGATCTGCGTTGCGGTGAGCGCGCCCATGAGACTATGGACCGTCGGCGCCATGCCCGGCGGCACCGGGAACGCCCAGGACGCCCCGAGCACGCCGAAGTATCCCAGCGTATATAGCCAGGTCAAATAGTCGGCCGTGTGATCGGTGCGCGCGAGCTCGCGGGCGCCCTGCACATCCTCGAGCGCGAGGCGGTCGCGTTCGATCCCGAGGGCCGCCATCTGCTCTGCAAAATGGTCGTCCGCCTTTTTGACTTCCAGCAATTCATCAGGCGTCATCGCGGCGAGCTTGTCCGCAATGTCCGATTCGCTGCCGCCGGTGCGGCCGAGCACCGCTTGCGACAGCGCCGTCATGGCCGCACCGGCGAGCGGCCCGCCCAGCGCGGTGGCGATCGCGGGCGCCACACCGGAGAGCAGGCGCTTCCAGGCGAAAGTCACGGAATTACCCTAAACAGTTTGAGCGCGGTCAGGACGGACGAGCTCGTGCCGATCGCCACGGCGCCAGCAAAGAACGCCGCCCAAAATTCCAGGCGGCGGATGCGCCGCTCATGATCATGATATTCGGTCAGGCGCGGAATCATGCGAGGGCCACACCCTGATCTATCTGTGCGGACGTGTACGGGTTGAAGCCGTTTTCGTGCGTGATGATCGCAGAGACCAGCGCCGGCATGTTGCTTTGATCCAAAGGCTGGTTTGGGTCTACCCCCATCTGCCCGGCCACATCGCTGATATAGGCGGCGGTGTCATTCTCGCTTGGCGGCGCCCATCGGTTGATGATCGATGAGACGGTATCCAGGCCGTAGTTGTTCATGTAGGTGTTCAGGATGACCGCCATCGCCCGGATGCCGTACTCCGGTGACGTGAATTGCACAAAGGATGGATCCGACTGTGTCGGACTCATGCCTTCCCAATCGGCGCTTCCGCTGCGGATATTGCCAGGATTGTTGTTACGGATACCGCGCGTCTCGTACACGACTGCACCTCCTGCCAGCAAAAGAATAAGAACGCCGAGCCCGATTAGCCACCAGAAGCCGTCATCGGTCAATCGATGTATCCCTCGACTTGATAATAAATCTCGCTTAACGATCCGAGCTCACTTGTCTGATAATAGAACTGGCCGGAAGAGTTAGTCTGCACGATGCTCGTGTAGGTAGTTTGCTTTAACAATGTGCCCGACGTAACCGCGGTGTACTCGTAAGCGGACGCGCCGATAAAATTTATCATGGTGGCACAGCCAGAATCGGCCGGGCCAAAAATATGTAGGAAGGCTTCATCGGTGTTGCCGGCGGTGCCTGAAGAATAAACATTCGGCTGCACGTAGACATAGACCGCCTGGGCATCGGTCACCCCAGAAATAGCGGCGGTCTGCGTGCACAGTCCGGTGTCAAGACCTGTAAGCGCATAGCCAGTAGTGCGCCAGCAAAGAGACGTCCCTATCCGCGTAAACCCCGTCGCGCACGGCGCGGTCGATTGCGGCGGCAGATTGAAGGTCGTCACGCCGGCGGCGGAAATCTTAAACTCGTTTGTGCCGGTCGCTGTGGTCAGTACATCCAAGAGATCTG
>JAEHJW020005139.1_pt3 | contig 18601 bp, 19 predicted proteins | sample 9271431 | NCBI WGS metagenome assembly JAEHJW02 | reverse complement strand
TCCCGTTGCAGTAATCGTTGCCAACCGTGGCGTCGTAGAGAATGCCAACCATCGGCGGTCCATACGACGGGATCAACACAACCTTGTCGCCGTTCTTCGCTTCGCGTCCGTTCTTGTAGTGCATGACCTCTCCTTTTCGTCGGATATTTATCCGATAGTTATGGGATTGTTATTTCGGTTGCATCGACGCGACCTGCGCCTTGCAGGTATCAGGGACCACCGACAATTTCCCGTGGCTTCCGTACCCTTCGGCCTTGCCGCATTTGGAGCAGACGCGGAAGGAATGCGGACACGCGCCACCGTGGAAGGCGTACCGCTCATCCTTGCAAGAACCGACCACTACGCGGGTGAAGCATGCCCCGCATGCCGAATGATCCGCATCCTCGACGCGGACCCATCTGTGGAAGAGGCACATCAGGATTTCCCCAGCACCTTGTCGATGATCGGCTTCAGCGCGACGGAGTATGTCTCCCACAAGGCGACGCTGTAGGCTCCCGTCTGGAGTCCCCCTCGCACCTTCGATACAATCAGTTCGTTCGCGTCAGGGTCGAATACGACGGAGAGGAGGGTTCCCATGATGAATGACATCGCCAAGGGAACCCACTGGAACTCCTTGGCCACCCGCCACCGGTCGGGAGCGGCACCGGGTATCTCAGGGGGCGGGCTTGGCAGAAGCGGCTTGACGATGAAGCACACGAAGATGAACACAACCGCCGCCATCATCGCGTCTGCTCCGGCCAGCATGTTTTTCAGGGCTTGAAGTTCAGTCATAATACCTCCGCATCCCACGAATTGTTGACCGTGCGCCGCCACATCTTGATTGTCCGCGCCATCCACCCGCAGATGTATTCGAGATTCGCGGGGCGCTTTCGGACGCGCTCCAGATAGTACTCCTGCCGGCAGATGAGGTACTCGGTCGCCTGTCGGGTCGGGTCCTTATGCTCCCCGGACCACATGAGAAACTGTTTCGCCGCTCCGGGGCCGGGATTGACGCAGGAGTCCATGTGGCAAACGTCCATCGGAAACGGGAGGGCATCGCATCCGTTCCTGATCCACAGCGCGAGGTAGAACGCCTCCGCTTGTTCCCACGTCGGCGGCTTCCCGTCGATCCACATTTCGGGATGGTAGACGCGGGAGATACCGTGAGCGGTCTCCCCGCCGGAGTCGAGCGGATCGTTCGATGAGAGGCCCTCGAACTCGCGGAGGTTCTGTATCGCCGGGTGAAAGTTGGCCCTCATCTCCACCCTCCGCTCATGGAACTACCCCGGAATCGGGGCGTCTGTGGGTCATCTCCACCGATACCTCACGCCCGTCATCCAGTAGTATTCGGAGACGTGGGCCGATGGCATGACGTTTGACAGGTATCCCCATTTCTGATGCTCGACGAATAACTGGACGGGACCGTAAACATCCACGCCGATCTTCGCCGTGTAATCGAGCCGTATGGTCTTTACGTTCCAATCTGACCCCTGCCATGCGTCCGGGAAGCCGTGCCCAACGGTCTCGGGAGTCCTCCAATCCTGTAATCCCCATGCCTTCAGGTTCACGTCGAACGTAACGCGCTTCCAAAACCGCACGGAGCCGTCGGCCTCGACCTTGTACCGCGCGACGAAATCCTGCACGACCGGCTCGTTGTGAGGAGGAGCGAACGCCACGCCGATTTCGGCCCGCTCCGTGTTCCATGCGAACGCGAGCGACGGGATGAGGATGAGGACGGCCAGTATCTTTTTCATTGAGTAATTACCCCCATGTTGGCCGCCGGCATTTCGTAGTTCCATATCCGCAGCGACTTGATGTTCGAGTACGCGCTGTTCGCGCTTGACGTATCCGTGCCGATGTAGAGGTTCGCGTTGAGTGCCGGCGCCGTGTACGTCGCCCCCGAGGCGGCGGTCGTCCCGTCCTTGTAGACCGCGAGCCCGGCCGCCCCCCAGGAGAACGCGAGCTGGATTCGCGCAGCCGCGGTGAAGGTGAGTGCTGCCGTGGAAATCGTGTTCGTGCCGTCGGTGAAATAGATCTTACGGTCCGTCGCGTTGTAATACGCCTCCAGGCCTCCCGCGTCGAACAGGTAATAGGCCGCCCCCGTGGACATGGTGGACGCGAACAGAGGCGACCACTGAAGCGCGAGGGTACCGTCCACGTTGTCGATATTGCTTGCCGTCACGAAAGATACAGCATCGAGATTTCTAATCATTGTGGTGGCGGCGGTGGGAACATGGGAGGAAACGAACTCTCCCTCCTCAATTTGTGCGCCCCAAAGATAAATGCCTGAAATGCCGTTTCCGACTTCTCCGTTAAAATGCCAATAAAAGTGCGGATTCGCCGGAGCACCGGCGGGGAAGGTGACAACGCATCGGTACCAACCATCAATGACCGGAGCCATTGTCGCAGTCATCCCTACAACGCCAATCGCAGAGGCCGTCAATGAAGACAAGTTAAAGACCCCGCCGTTTCCGCTTCCATCTTGAAGGATGAACGCATATAATCCACTCGGTTTTGCGAACACCGACATTCCATGAACACCTGACGATGTGACGGTTTTGTTGAAATAATTCGACGGCCCTCCCGTCACCCCATTGTCGAGAATTATCTTGTCTGCCGTGGCGTTGCCGTCAGGGGCAGTTCCGCTATTCGACGAGACGGTAAACCCCGCCCCCGGAGCCCAGCTTGCGTGTTCAAATTGTTCCGAGTATGTAAATAAGTTCGTCCGCGTCCCCTCGATCAGCGCCCCGTTGGCCTCGATCCGCAGTGCGTTGTTGCCCGCCACGGTCACCAGGCCCGTCCCCGGGTGGACGTACGTCGCCGTGTGCGTGGCGTCGTGGGCGCGGGTGAAGGACAGGGTGCCGGTGCCGCGGATCAGTTTCAGCGGAGAGGCGGGGTCGTCGAACGGGGCGTAAAACATCAAGCCGTAATTCTGCCAAGAGGCCACAATCGGCGAACCCGGGAACCCTCCGTAATCGGATATTCGCGATGTCGGAAACCCCATTCCATCACTGATCGGACTCCCAGAACCGGGGAAGTCGGCGAAAGCCCACGCCGCCAAGAGGATCAGGGACAGGGTGAGGAAAGTCTTTCGCATGGGGGTCTCCTTTATCTTTCTATGGTGACAAGGTTAAATATTTCCATGAACCTTTCTTTATCTAAATCGGTCCACTGTATGCTAAAACGTGGCGCAACTTCAGGAACAACGTCCACAATGTAGTCATCGAAGTAGCCATCGTCTTTTTTGACCATGACAAACAGCGTATATCCATCCCCCGTCCGCGTGGGAGTAATACGAATTTCCGGTCGCGACGGATCAATACCGGAAACAGTCGAACCAAGGGCAAATAAGGCACGCCCGAGGTATTCGTATCTCGCTGTGGATTCAGGTGTGGAAAGTACGGATGTCTCCGTGTCCCCGTTGCAACCGATCAACGAAATAGCAAACAGTACAAGAAATGCGATTTTCCTCATGGCTTCCTCCGTTTATTCAATGTAAATGTTCCCGCCAATGTTGTACTCCAATGGGTTGGTACTCCATGTGGGGCAAATAGTCTTTATCTCAAAATAACTACCGGCAGTAACGTCTATGTTTATTGCCGTGTTGTCCCATACTCTCGGGACATTATTGTCGGAGACGGACTGGATCAGGACGCTTGTAGTGTTATCTATGACGATATACATGGGCCACGCTTCGGTCGTACCAACCTCGGCGTTGTTCCACCCGACAACATTGGCCGACTTTATGGTCCCGGATTTTGGTATATAAATTCTGCGGATGGCAGGAATAGTTGTTAGGGGTTGACCCGTAATAAAACCAAAATAATATGTCGCCCCGTCTGCCGGATTGAAACTCGTGGACCCAAAATGTAAAGCATACCCGCCGGGTGTGTAGTTAAGTTTGCCTTTTGTGACCGTGTTGTCTATCAGGTCCGCCCCGTTGATGGTGTTGTCGGTAAAGGTGGGAGTACCGGTGACGGTGAGCGTGGCGGTCGTCACCCGCCCCGTGAATGTGGCGTTGTCGAACCCGCTGATGTTGCCGGTACCGTCGCCGGTGAGGGACTTCCCGTAAAGCGCGAGGTTGTCCGTGAAGGCGGCGGTAGAGAAATAGCGGGGGATCTTCCCGCCAACGTGGCCGCCGGTGGGTGTCTCGTTAGTCGTGGACGGACCCCACGCAACGTCGGGTTGAGTGACGAGGCGAGTCCCGCCGAACGCGAGTGAGGTAATCAGCGCGGCAAGGATGAGGGTATACGCAAACGCTCTTGACATGGACAACTCCTTGTGGTAAAAGGAAGGTGGAGGTGAGGGATGCTCTGGTTACTGTGTATCTTGATCGTAGTGATTTTCTTGGAAGCGAACCGGCTTATCTCCTGACGCCGGAAAGGATGCCGTCTGATGCGGGCGGCACCGTTAGGTACGCCGCCGCCTTGCCCGCCGCTATACTGCCGCCGGGGTTCGCCCTTGCTGTCTTACCCAGGAATCTAAGGAACTCCCCCATAACCCTCGGGGAACTCGCCGCCATCAGCGGCAGGAATTTAGGGTTAAGATATTTCAATGCCGTAGCACTTCCAAGGATGGACGGGGGGATACCCGCCAGACCCATCGGCAAATAGGAACTCATCGTATAACCCGCAACTTGTCCCGACAAATCCTTCCCGCCTTGGTCCCCCAATACGTCAAGCAACTCCTTACGCAACTGGAAATTGTCCCGCATTGCCGTCATCATGCGCCGTAAGGTCTGGTCGGCTATGACGCGACCCTGCATACCCTGTTTCCGTAATGACAACCCCTGCTCTATATCCTTTATTAGTTTGGTTGCTTCCGCGTACCCCTTGGTCATTTCGGCGTATTCGGGAACCTGCTTCACGATGGTGTCTTTGACTGTGTTCCTTAATGCCGTGACAAATCCCCTCGCATTAGAGGAATCTGAATAGAAGTCATCCAACTGCCGTTTCAGCGTATCGAGTCCCACCGCTGTTTTGTCGCCGGGTTGCTTACCCCAATCCCTTATGGTTTGCGCTATTTCCTCTATGTCTTTATTCCCCGACTTACCAAGGGCGGTCCTTGTCATATTTAACGTGCCGTCAGGGTTGTACCTAACGCCGTAGCGTTTCATCAGTTCCCCGAACTTTATCTGTATCGGGGTTAGGTCTATATCCTTGCCGCCCTGAATCCCCTGCAAGTGAGCCTGATAGGATTGCGCCCTGCTTTCTTTGATAACCCCAAGCGCATCCTTGGCGTTCTGTACGATATCCTCGCCGGTGGTTTTGCCGCGCATGGCGTCGGTGAACGCTTCGCCGCCTTTAACGGCTTCCGATGCGGCCCCTGGTCCCGTACCCGTTAGGCGACCGATGACCTGCTTGCCGAGTCTGCCGCCGACCTCCAACCCCTTACCGACAACCTTGCCCGCAACCTGCCCACCCATTTCCATCGTTGCTCCGGTAGCAACGTCTTTTGCGCCAGACAACAAAGCGGCACCCGGAGTATTCGGCGCTGTGCCTTCAGCGAAGTCAGCGATCCCTTTCCCGATACCATACCCAAGTCCCGCGCCGGGTACGCCCCCGATGAGTCCGCCCGCCGTTAGTCCGCCGTATTCAAGCAAGGGCCTCGCCACTTGCATCGCCCCCTGATCCAACGGGTACATATCCGGGTTGAACTCGGGGCCGGTGGAGGCGGGGGGAGGGGCAACAGGCGTGGCCCGCGCCGCCGTGAATACTTGCTCCATGTCGGCATCGGTAGGAGGATTCGGGTCGTTCCAGTCGAACGTAACCTTCTTCCCTGAAGTCGTATCCTGTACGGTATATTTGGGCATCCTACTCCACCGATATGATCTTGAACTTGCTACCCGTGCCGGACGGGGTTACGGTTCTCTGATTCTTCATTAACGGACTCCACGACGGAGCAAAGAACTGTTGCCTGCGCACCCTCACCAAGTCGCGCACCGCGCCGATAGACGCGCCGATCTGTGCGGGAGCACGAGGGGTTTCTAGGTTCTTCAATTCCATCGTTATTCTAGTATCGGTCGGGAAGTACCCCGTCATGGCGGGGGGTAACTCCTGAACCACGTTCCGCATGAGGGTCTCGTACCGCGCCACCTTGGGATCGCCAGTGTGATCCTTAATCCACACTTTCATTTTGTTCAAGTCCTTGAAGTTGGATAACCCAAGTTCCCCGTGAAGTTTTTCCATTTCAACGAGCATCGGCTCAATAGAATCAAGCAACGTCATGGACTTATTTACGGACGTATCCCGTTTCCATTTAGCAAACGCAGCGTAGTCATTGATGTTTTCGTTCGGGTACTGTTTCTTCCACTCCGCCATCGCCTTGTTCCACACGCCACCGCGCTTTGGAATCTGTGTGGGGTCAAGGCCGTTGTCGTGAACCATCTGGACGATGCTCGTTGCCTCCTCTTGCGTGGGCATATTAATGCTAATATTTTGCCCCTGTGCCCTTTGCTTCCATTCGTTCGTGGTGGGATTACGTTGTCCTTCAACCTTCTTGCCGTCAATGACACGGTTTTCGTCTACCCAATGGTCCGTGGGCTTCATGGGCATCTGCATAAACGATCCATCCGCTTGCTTAACGAAGTCACCCGGTTTATATACGGTCGGCTTATCCATGGCGAGTGCGTTCACCAACTCATCGTGTTTCTCTTTCTGTTGAGTGTATAAGCCAACAATCCTATCTCGTTCGGTGATTAGTTTTTCGTCGCCCGGTTTGGCCGCAAGTTTTCTCTGTATTTCCCCCATGTCGGCAGCGTGTTCCGACAGGTTCATGGCCGATATATTTACGGCCTTGGCGGGGTCTAAACTCTCGATGAATGTTTTGTAGTCGTTGGGACTTGCGGTGGGCACACCTCCTACGTCCTCCACTAACCCCATTGCCCTACCTTCCGCGATAATGGCTTTCTTGGATTCACTCCATGATTCCATTGGCCCCCATCGTAAAGTCAGAGGCAGGCGGCGATTCGCTTCCTTCTGCTTGGCATCAAACTCCGCCTTATCCCTCAACTCCTTGGCCTGCTGTATCTCCGCACCCTTACGGGCGATATCCATCTGTTGCGCCTGTGCCACGGTGGTCATGGCATCTCGCTCGCCCTGCCGCTCCATCTGCTTGTACTTCATGAGGTCGGAAAAGATTCCCTGTCCGACCTGACCCGCGTTGCTACGCCCCACGTCTGCAAGGAAACTCATTACGCCGCCACCTCCATAACCATCGCGCCCTGCTTCCGCGCAATTCGCTCACAGCGATACCACGCCCATTTCCACACCATGCGCTCCGCGAACGTGGGTGCTATACCCATTTGCTTCGCTATCATGTAATTCACAAATCGAATGGCAAACGGCAGTAACAGGAAGTTCGCCACGCCGCCCTTACGCATCAGCGCGACAATCGGCGCGGCCCATTCGAGGTACGCCATGAACATATCGTCGGGAATATATCGGAAGCGATACACTATGCACGCCGTCCGCTGACGCTCGGTTATGCGGCCCTGCCGCAATAATTCTCCGCAAACAACCGAATCCCCGGACGATACCAACCCGACGATGCCGCCGACCACCGCGCCGACTATCGCGCCGGGGCCGGACCATGAGGTAGCCGCCGCACCCGCTAACGCACCCGCCGCCGCTCCGCCGACGCCACCCGCCGCGTAAGCCGCGCCAGTATCGGGATGATCCGCACCGAACAGACCGATCTTGTTGGCGAGATACGCTCCACCCGCGCCAGCGAGGGCCGCAGGACCGGCTACCGTGGACAACGTGCTTGCGCCGCCCGAGGTAGCCCCGCCAAGTCCCGCGCCGACCTCGCCACCTGCACCGTAGGACAGGCCCCCTTCGGCAACGGGAGTACCTGTGTACGCCGCTGACCCCGCGCCAGTGAACGCGCCACCCGCGCCGCCACTACCCGCGCCCGCCGCACCGGACAGCATACCTTCGCCCGCGTACCCGCCCGGACCCGCCGCCGACGTGGGGGCCGATATGGGTTGCCCGCTCATGGACTGCCACCCACTCTGCGCGGGGGCGGGATTGCCGCTGTATGGGGCCATATTGGTGGTCGGTCCCGCGCCGCTGAATGCACTCGCGGGAGCCGTGTTGCCGCCCATTTCCTGCGTCATCTTCCATTTCAGGTACTGATCCGTCGCGCTTGGGGGTTTATTGAGGTACTTATTTGCAAGGTAGGCATTCGCGCCCAACGACGCGATATTCGTCACGCCGGATACGGTTGCCGCCCGGTCTGCCTTCTTCTGCGCTTCCTCCTGCATCGACAGTTGGCGGTTGCGCTCCTGATTGTTGAAGCGCAACTCCGACTCGCGCACGTCCTTGTTGTACGCAGACTCCAACATCGGGTCGAGCAACCCACGCTGTTCCTGATAGGACGCGCCCAACCCCGTCAGCGCACGGCGCTGGTTGTACCGTTGCCAGTAAGAATTGAGTAGACCGGCGGTAAGTGCCATGTTATTACCTCACATCCTGACGTTCGCCGTCGTAATACGCGACGATGTAGATGGGTTCACAGCCGCAGGTTTCGTCGTTCGTGGTGAGAGCCAACTGGAACTCATGGTGGACAAACGGCCCCTTGGACCCCGCGTTGAGTATGCGGGTACGCAAACGCTTGCCTGACGCCGATGGGGTTATCGTGCCGATAGAATTACCCGTGGTATCCGTGTCGCCAAAGTGCGTCACCGTCATGCTGTTCGCCGTGGTATTCTTGGCGACCTGTACCACCTTGACCATGCGCAACGTGGCTTCTTCGGATATGCGGTTTTCATTCAGCGCAATCGCGCCGGTCTTCAGCGTGTGGACGATATCGTTGCCGTCGAAGTCCTTCCCGTTTTCCAGTCGGTAAACATATCCGGCGTTGTCGAAACCATAAACGTATGAATTTCCGCCGGTGTCCATAACGGGGATTCCACCGTATAAATACTTGCCTGTTCCTCGAACGGGCTGGTACCACTTCTTGTACTTGAACGAGAAGACCCATTCGGCGGTCCCCACGGGACACCAATGGTACTCATCGAATACAGGGTCGTAGAAGGCCGTGTTGGAAGCAGATCCTGCGTAATTAGCGTGTGCAGGGTCGAATTTATCGCGGATATCATGCGACAGCAGAGGGTCCATAAGACTCGCACCATCGAACACCTCGATTCCACGCTGAGACTCCCACAGCACCAGGGACCGCCTGACGCCCCCGCCTAAATCCCCCACCGGCACCGTAACCATCGTCAGCGGAGCCTTCACGCCGATCTTTTCGCTCACCATGCGGGTGCGGTACGGGTCGCTATCGGACCCGTTGCCCTCAAGCAGGTGTATCTCTCCCTGCTTGCCGATGACCAACATATCCTGCACGGAGGACGAGAACCGCAGGAACAGGGACGCGGCGGCGTTGATGGGTTCTTTCTGACCGAACGAGAACTCGTAGGAATCCAGTCCGTTGAATACGTTGGTCGTGCCGCTTGCGCTCATGCGTACCGAGTTGCGGTTGCCGTCTACGTTGTCCAACAATATCGTGCGCCCCTGATGTAGCACGGGGAACGAATAGCCACGGATGTCCGTAGGCGCGGGGATACCCGCAACGTGGTAGACGCTAACGGCGGGAGAGGACGCAAGGGCCGCAGAAAACGATGCGCGGTAGTAGTACAGGGAGCCGGTAGACTTAAGGCTGGACACTTCGGGGCTGACTTGTATTAATTCCGAAGTGCCCGTGTCGTTGTTCCATTGAGTCGTTGTGACCCCGCTCTTGACGATGCCCATGCCGAGGTCCGACCGCCTGAACTCAGACGCTCGGGACGCAGGAGGCCATGTGATCCACCCGCTACGCGCAAGGGTCTTTGTGCCATCCAACGTGCCGTCCGTAGCGGTCAGTGGGGTCCACGCGGAACCGTTCCAATAGTCCCACGACAGCAGGGCGGCGTTCGTGTTGCCGTTCCCGTCGATAACGTACATCGTCACGCCCGCCATACGCTCGATGAATCCGCAGTACAGGTAGTCTCCCACCGTATACCCGCTCAGATTGGCGAATGTCGCCGCATCTGCCGTAGACCCCGTAGACGAGTACCCGTTCTCCAACACGTTCGTCGTCATGTCCAAATACTTGGAGGACTTGTAGCCGATGAAGGCGTTACAGGGCCGTTCCTCGCCATCCCAAATATCCTTGATGGCCTGAAACGGTATAGACACGGTGACTTGCGACAGGGTTATTCCGCTGAAATCCGTGGTCCCCAAAATGACCATCTTGTACCAATACAGGTAGACCTTTTCCACCTGAGTCGGCTTGGATGTCGCCGCCGTCGTCGCCCACGTAACCGTACCCGTAGCCGCGAGGGTCTTGCCCGCCACCGCTGTGTTGTCGGTGATGGTGAGCGCGGACCAAGAAGCACCGTCCCACTCGCTCATCGCCATCGTTGCGGTTTCGGCGTTCACCGTGCCTACGGTGAACTTGAGGCCATCCAACGGCATGATGGAGCCGATGTAGGTGGTGGAGGTATACGACGGTCCATACGGTGCGGAAGGGACGGAGAAGCCCGATGTCCAACGAGCGGAGTTGGACAACCGGATCTCGTCCATGTATCCGGTGAAATACGTGGCCCCGTCGTATCCGATCTGCACCGAACCGGTGTAGTTGGCGGCACGGCTTGTATCGGTGGCCGTGGATACCAACGTTCCGTCAAGAAACAGATACCATGCGTCTCCGTTCTCAACGACCGCTACGTGATGCCACGATCCGGCGCTGAATGATCCGTTGCTGAGCCATACGACTTCGGCTGACGCGGCGTATATCTGGAGCGCGGGGCGGTAGACGTATCCAACACCTCCCACCGCGTCTCTGATAATGTAGAACTTGAAGTAATTATTGGCGTCCGTTTGCTGGTAATATATCTGGTTGTAAGCGCCTGACGTTATATTGACCCACGCCTCTAACGTGAACACTCCCGCGCTCAGATCGAAATCGGCATCGTCCGGGATGGAAAGGTAGTCTCCAGTTCCGTCGAAATATCCAGACGCCGACCCGAATTTCTTGGTCGCCGTCTTTGTCTGAGCGTTGCCGTTCGCAGTAACCGTGTGCGCCGTCGTTGGGGAAGAGTCCGTAAACGTGGTGCCTGAGTCGGAACCATCGCAATGCAACAAAAGCAATGTTGCGGCATCAACGGCCCCGCTTGTTAATGGGTGTATCGTCGCCACGTTCTGCGCGTCTGTTTTCGTGTTCGTAATCAGATCGGAGTAGTCGTACACCTGCCCCGTAGTCGGGTAGTCGATAAACCCCGCGCAACGATATTCCGTGCCGCCCCACAGACACGCCTCCACGCCGTTCGCGTAGGCCAACGCGCCGCCGGGGGCCGTGGCGAAACGGCCCGTGGAACCGCCCGCTGTATCGGTGAACAGCGCGGAGAACGCACCCTGAGCGGGGACAACGGCATCGTTCTTCCATACCTTTCCGTCAGTCGTCCACGCCAACAGGTGAGACTCAGCCGGTTGACTCTTGCGGAAATGGAACCCGTTGCGGATGCCGGTAGAGGTAAGAGCCGCCGTGTTGATCTTCGTCATGCCGCCGATGCCACGCGGATACTGGTCCGCAGGGCGCATATTCTTGCAGACGGATAGATCGTTCGGCCCGATGGTGGCCGGATCGTCCGCAGTCCTGAGCCTACCCGAAAGCGCTAACTCGCGTGTTTTGAATCTATCTGCCATTGATTCCTCTTAGGTAGGCTTAGCGGTAGTGGTCCAAGCAGTATTACGAACACCTACGGCGGTCCAACTTCCATCTCCGGTAAGCAAACCATCGCCACGGGCGGGAGCGTAAAACCCATCCGTAGTGCCGTCCGCAAGAAACCCGTCAGGAGCCGCGCCACGGGTCGGCGCGGCTATGGCACTCCAAGTCGTAGTCGGATCAGCAACGGGGGTCCAACTCATGCGCTAATACTCCAACGTGATCTGCACCACGGAGTTATCGCCCGCCACAGCGTTCACCAGTTTCGTTGACCCGACCATAGTGGGACTTGAAACACGAATCGAACTACCCGCCGCGATGACATGGCCCACGTCGCCAACCGTGGGGGTAACACCGCCGAATGCAATTCGCGCCCCGAATGTCTCCACGGTTATCAGCGCGGCAATGGGATGGTTGCCTCCCTTGTCGTAGCCAGTCCCCACTACGTTGTCGATGGTCCGGGCGGTGTCGGTGAGGGTGCCCTTTACCGTTCTGCCTGCATCCCCCATGATGGAGAAAGCCGAGTTCGACGCGGCGAACACCATCGCGGGGATGACGACCAACCCGATGACGACTACCAGCCATTTCTTCATTGCGATTCTCCTTTTCATGACATATCCATCGGTTCGCAGTCGATTGCGAGGTTGTCATCCTGCGATATGTTCGCCTTAACCTGAGCCAACACCGCGTCGAGTATCTTCGCCACGCCGCTTGAGTCGCGGTTGATGCGGTTTAACGCTTTGACCGCCGCCCACGCCGCAACGCTTTCCACTTCCTCATCCTTGAACCAGGTTGTCTCTGAATCAGAGGCAAGGTCGGCGGGTTTAGCCGTGTACCACATCTCCAACGTGTACGCGCCATCCGGCACGGGAGCCAACACAATGCCATCGTTTATCAGAGAGTAGTAAGCGGGAAATCCACTTTGGGATTGCAACGCCATGATGGTATCGTTGGACTTGTACTGAACTTCGTACCGATGTCCCGCCGACGTGTTATATACCCACATCCCACGAAGTTTGCTCCCGTAAAGGTCTGCCGGGGGCGCATACGCCGCTTGTGCCGCCACGGTCGCCGACGTTGCGCGAGACAGGGAGTAATCGGGGTTTGTCCGCATCATCTCCGACAGGAGGAACATTTGCCCGTCGTTGATGTAGGCGTTCAGTTCCGCGTTTGTCCATGTGGTCGGAGACGTATCCTCCGTCTCGTCTATGAACCGGCGCGTAATGGCGCGAATCTGCGCAAGCGTCTTGGACATTTATGCCCTCGCTGTCTCGTATTCAGCCATGATCCCGTACAGCCGCCCTGCCGGTAGGGTCGCCTCGTTCAGGTAAACGCTTCGGTTACTACGGCGACCTTCTACCCACTCGTCAAACGATCCCGCCGTGGAGTGCTTATGACAGGCCCATATGCCAAGACGGTCCCAATCGAACCCATCCGTTGCCACTAACCCGTTCGCCACGGCGTAGTCCCATACCGCAGTCCCCGGCATCGGCATCAGCACATTCACCGCCGACGTGTCGGACAGTTTGCCGTCCCGTTGATTCCGTGCGATGAACTCGTAGGTAGACCTAACCTCGGCTTCCGTCTCCGTAGGCCATCCGACGATGAACGAACACGTCACCGGAAACCCGTGGGCGCACATGGTGTCTATCGCCCGCTGATTCATCGCGGCGGTAGTACCCTTGCCCATGAGTTTGAGTATCCGGTCGGAACCGGACTCCGCGCCGAAGCATAGGTTCGATACGTGAATGCGGTTAATTAGGCGGCACAGGTCGTCGGTTACGAGGTTCGCCCGGACGGAAAACGAGAAATCCGTCGTGTTGCTCATGCCCGCGTCTTCGATCAACCCGACAATGCGCTCAAACCGTTTTGCGTCCGCTATAAACAGGTCGTCTTGTACGGTGATGGTCGCCCGTCTTCCAATGATCGCGCTGATAGCCTTTATGTCTTCCAGTACATATCCCGCGCTGAAAAATCGCGCCTTTTTCCAGAAGGTAGTCGATGTGCAGAACGTGCAATGATACGGACACCCGCGAGACGACATCAGGTAGGTCTGTTGTCCCGCGTCCCGGTACGGTATCGGGATGGAATCCATCGGCGTGATCGGGCAACGGGATTGCGTGACCACTACGCCACCGTCGCCGTGATACGCTATCCCCGGCACTCCTGATATGTCACTACCGGCAAGACACGCCTTCACGACATCCAGAAACGTGGCCTCGCCCTCGCCCAATACGCCTACATCGAACTGCTCCGCAAGCGTCTTGGGCAGGTACGACACATGATGCCCGCCCAAGACCGTCACGACATGCGGGTTTGCCTGTTTCGCATACGCCGCAATCTTGCATGCCACGTTGTAGTCCTGAGATGTTGACGAGATCGCCAACAGGTCGCAGTCCGTGACATCCTGCAACGTGTCGGCACGTTCCATTTCCACAGCACCCGGAAGATACGCCGACAGGTACGACTTCAGGTAGCCGAATACTAAAGGGTGATACCAACCCACATCCGTCCTGCGCTTCGCCTGAATGAATCGTATTTTCACTAATGGGTCTTTCCGTTTACGAACGCCCCCATTGCCTTGGCGACCAAGGGGGCGACAACCTCCAGCGACCGGTTCTCATCGACGTATCGCCGCGCCTCTCCGCCCATGCGGGACCGCTCTACGGAGTCCTCGATCAACCGCGACAACTTCACAACCCATTCCTCCGCCGAAGATGCCAAGTATCCGTTCCTTCCGTCTTTGATGTCGTCGCAGTACGGCGGCACGTTGCTTGCCACCGTGGGGATGCTCAACGCCCCGTGTTCGTAATACTTGATGGACGACTTGGCGCGGTTGAACACCGTATCCGCCAATGGACATACGCCAATGTCGGGAGCAAGCAGTTTAAGGACGTGTGGATACGCTTCCATGTGTACCCAACCGTGGTACTCCATCCGGTCCTTCGGGATGTCCTTCCAAAAGAAGTCCCACTTAGCGCCCATCATTACCCACTTTACTTGTGGGTATTTCTTCGTGATGGCGGGGATAACTTCCTTTATCTGCCAGAAGTCCTCGTAGTGAGACACGCCGCCCTGCCAGAGAATCCGCACTTCATTGGGGTTGCGGCGCATCGGTTGCCCGTAGTTCCAAATAGACGTATCTATCGAATTGGGGAACACGAATATCTTCTTTGTGTACGGCTTGAACGATTCCATCAGGCGAGGCGTGGTGACGGACAGCGCATCCACGCTACCCAACAGGGTGTGGTACTCCTTCAGGGATTTCTTGTTGTTGGCAAGGTTGATGTTTACCTTGTCTTTCCATACTGGCTTGCCGTCACAGTAGAACTCTTCCGTACCGAACAGATCGTAGTGTGCCGACCACGGCGATACGTTGAAGATGAAATCGTCAAGGTCGATGATTATCTTCTTGCCCAACTCCTGCAACTTCTTGGTATGGCAGATTACGCTTTCCGACACGGAGCGCCCAAACCAGACGATATCGGCATTCACCATGCCGTTGCTCATCATGTGGTTTGCTTCCGGCACGGTCTGTCCGACATCCAGAATCATCGTGTTCACGATGTTCTGTTCCTGCATCTTCCTGGCAACCTGCCGCATTCGGATGTGCGTACAGGCACCATAGTCGCGGGCGATAACAAACACCTTTGCCTTGTTCATTGCTTCACCGACCGCAACGTGGTCTGCCAGTACACTCGGGCAGGCCAGTAATCGCACTCTTCCATCTCCTCGAAGTTGCCGAACACCGCCTGCATCATCGGGCCGATGCTCCATTTGGTAGCCAACTGCCGGTGGTGTCCCGCTTCACCCGCACCCTCCAACTTCTCCTTGCCGTAGACGATGGCGTTTACTTCCTGCCAGTCGATTGCCTTCATGTCGAACAGTTCAAGCGTCTTCTCAAAGTCGGGGAAGGTAATGATGCACTCCCCGCCGACCCTCAGGACACGCTTCCATTCGTGCAGGATTTCGGCTGTATCGGCCAAATAGAAGTGTTCTATGAGATGACCCGCGTACAGTGTGTCTACCGTGCCGCTCTCATACGGCAAATGCTCTGCCGTTGCGATGACATCGGGATCGCAGTACGACATGGCATCTATGTTGACAAACCCCCTGATCTTGTACGGCCCGCACCCAACGTTGATCCTCAGTTTCTCCGTCATTACTTCACCACGATGTTGCGTACCGCCGTTCCGTGGGTTTCGGTGGAGGTGCGGTACTGAGGATGAGACTCGATGAACGCCGCCAGTTCCTTGTCGTCTTCCGACAGGCCGGGGTGCTTGATGTACTCGATGAACGGTATGGATGCGTATCGCTTCATCGTGCGGTCCTTGCTCCACCCGCCGTCCTTCTTCATCTCGTTGCAATGCGCGAGGATTCGGCCCACGTTCTGCACATGGAAGATTTCCCCATCCGCGCCGATGAAGTTGCCGATGTCGCTTACTTTCACGCCGCTCTTGTCGTCGGCAAGCCAGAAGCCGTCCTTATCCCTGACCCAACCCATGAACTCCCCCCTCCAATAAAAAAGGGGTGGACCGTTGCCAGTCCACCCCTCGTCTCGTCGGTTGTGTTTACGCTACGCTCCGAGTCCGGTGAGCATCCCGTTCCCGTCCTCGGCACGGCAGACCAACGTGCCCTCCCACACGATCATACGGGCCTCGCCGTCGCCCGTCTTGGCGAGAGGGACGACCTGTGTGGGCCGCAGGGTGCGGATTTCCCACAGATCCTCCTGAAGAATGGGCGCGGCCTTGCACGGGGTGGAACCGGACGACTGGCTCTGCTCGAACAACCTCTGAAGGAAGATCCGCACGGGGCCGAAGTCTGACTTGTAGACATCGACCACGTTGACCGCCTCCAACTTGTCCACGTCCGTCCACCGGGTGCTGTTGCCGGTGAAGGCGGAGATGGCCTTCTTGTTCGCACCGGAGACGAACGCCGACTGCGGCTTGCCACCGGCCTTCCAGATGGTCTGAAGCAGGGTGTTGAATCCCGCCTCGGAAGCAGCCGAACCGGAGCCGGAGTATGAGTTGGTGGTGATCCACCCGTCCGTCCCGTTCGTGCCGACCACACCGAGCATCCGGCGAGCGGCGGCGGAGGTACCGGAGTTGCCGGTGCCGAACGACAGCGACCACTCGATGTCCTTCGCCAGTTCCTTCAACTGCTTCGCGGTCTGGTACGCGATCTCCGACTTCCGACCGGCCAGATCGACCGCCTCGGTGGTGCCGGAGATGGTGAAGGATTTCCGAACGATCTGGCAGTTGTTGCCGGTCCGGGTCGGAGCGGTGATGGCAACCGCTGCCACCGTGTCGCCCTCCAACTGCGCGTTGTCGGCGTATGCGGCGAGTGAATCCTTGATCCACTCCTCGTACCGCGACTTGGCCTTGCCCTTCTTGAAACGGTTCAAGAACACCGTATCCGAAGGCGTGATGTTGGCGATCACGTTGTCCAGAGACTCTCTCAGGCCCCCTCCTGAGCCGATCTTGTAAGTCTCGTAAGCGTTGGTGATTATGGTCATGCCCGTATCCTCTTGTTAGTTCGTTGGTTTGTTTATTCCGCCAGTCCCATCGCCGCAATGACTCCCGCCCAATCCTCGGTAGATCCCGTCCTACGGGCTTGCTTGTACGCTTTATTCACAAGCAACCTACCATCGTCCGGCTTGATCTCCCGTCCGGTTTTAGCGGACTCAACGCGGGCCTTCTCCTTGGCGACTTCCTTATCCTTCAGTTGCTCGCGCACGGCCTTCTGCCGCTCGGCAACCTTCGGTGGGGTGGTCTGTGCCACAGGAGTTTCGGGCAACATGTTCTCGTCAAGCAGGTTGCGGAACGTCTCCTGGAACTTCTCTTGATAGGCTTTCGGGTTATGGTCTACCCACTCCCGCGTGAACCTATCCCAATTCATGGAGTCCGTAAGCATCCGCTGATGCACTTCCTGAGAGTTGGGATACCCCTTCAGGGTCCCGAACTTCTCATCGTGCGCCCAATGGATGCGCCCCGCTTCGACGCGCTTTGCCGCCCGCTCTTCCACCAGTTGAGAGAATTGCTCCTGTGTGACGGTTGCCGGTTGAGGGCCGTCCACGTAGTAATCCTCCCGACCGTACCCTTGTACGTGTTCAAGGAACTTCGGATCGTCCTTGAGTTTTATGGCTATATGGTAGAAGGGTTCGATCTCCTTCCTCATCTTCGCCACATCCTCAAACCGCCGATCCGCGCCTAATCCTTTCTGTGCGAGTGTTACCAGTTCAGCCTCGTCGGTGATCTCCCGCTCTTCACCAAGGGCCTTCAGTTTCCAACTGCGGGGGGCTACAACTTCTTCGGTTTCGGTTGCTTCTTCCTTGCCTTTTTCGCCTTCGTCTTTTTCGTCTGCTTCGGTTTGGGGTTCGTGTTCGTTGGGGTCACTCGTATCCTCCGTTTGGGGTTTAGTTTTCTTCGGCTCCGGTGCGTCCTCTTCCTCCGGTTCTTCGTGCGCGTCCTGTGCGTTGAACTCTTCCTTGATGGGGTCGATGTTCATGCCAACAGACCCACCGGCGACATGAACACCGCCGATATACACCGACCCGTCCTCGCCCATCTGGTAATCGCTGTAGTTCAATCCGAAGTCGCTTCCCGTGTCGTTGAAGTTCGGATTGGAGGGGGAGTCCGTTCGGACCTTGCCCTCGTCCTGCTTCTTTTCACCAGCCACTTGTCATTCTCCTTTTCGTAGGTTGTCCAACTCTTCCGTCGCCAGTTCTCCCGCATCCACCAGCACACTCAACTTGCTTTCCAACAGGTCAATCGCCAACATCAGGTGGTAAGCGTTCTCCCTCGCCTCCGTCTCGCACATCCGCGTCTTACGCCACCCGGAAGTTGTTTGCTCCCGCAAATCCCGCAAAATCGTTTGGAGTAACGGGTGACTCAGAAGGGACTTCGCTTCCATTCCC
>JAEHJW020009736.1_pt1 | contig 18603 bp, 33 predicted proteins | sample 9271431 | NCBI WGS metagenome assembly JAEHJW02 | reverse complement strand
AGGGTACACTCGTATTGACCGACCACGGCGAAATCCCGATAGAGCAAGTTACGACTAGACATAGGGTTTGGGACGGGGTAGAGTGGGTGACGCATGCAGGCGCCGTCTGCAACGGAACCAGAAAGGTCATACAGTATGATACGCTCACCGCAACCCCAGACCATATCGTGTATTTACGCGACGGACGTTCGTGTAGGCTCGATCAGGCTGCCGAAGCAGCCCATCCTCTCGCTGTCACCGGACATGGTGGGGCGGCAATTCGGGTGGGTGAAGATTTTGACCGATCGCGTATATCGCCCAAACAGGGGCGAAGTGCATGCACTGGTGCGGTGTACCGGCTGTTTCACGATTGGCTTGGTAAGCATCCACAACCTGGCTGCGGGGAAAACTCGGGGATGCCAGAAGTGCAGTCAGCCCAGAAGTGTGCCGAAATGGCTGGACAAGCGTGTTACTGCGATGAAGCAGCGATGCACGAACCCCAACGATCGGAACTGGTGCAACTACGGTGCGCGCGGGGTCCAGTTTCAATTCGATTCGGTTTTGGCTGCGGGGCGATATATCATGGAAACCCTGGGGTTGCATCGGGATCTGGATATCGACCGGACGAACAACAACGGACACTACGCGCCGGGCAATCTTCGGTATGTATCGCATCAAGTCAATATCGCCAACCGAAGATGCAGCACGCTGATGCGGATGCACGACATACGGACGCAACATCCGGAGGTGCGCTATGCGGACAATACCCTACGGAACCTGTTCTCGAAGGGGCTGACCGTGCAGGAAGTCGTGGCGCGATGGGCGAAGCCTTCATGCAAACCGAAGGGCGTGTATGGGACATTCTCAACGCCGGACCCCGCCATCGTTTCACTGCTGGAGGCAGGCTCGTCTCCAACTGCAAACTCGGGCTAGGCTTCGGAATGGGCGTAACGAAGTTCCATGCGACGGCGAAGAACTGGGGCTTGAGCATTGACGACACCATGGCACAACGCGCCGTAGACGTGTACCGCTCCACACACTATATGATCCCGGCGCTTTGGAAACGCGCCGAAAAATGCTTCAGGTACATGGTCGCGGGGATCGAAGTTCCCATAGATGATGCCGGGGTTGTACATACGGTAAAGGACGGTATCAGGTTGCCCAACGGGCTTGTCATTCGGTACCCGGATCTGCGCAAGGGTGAAGATGGCTGGTCATACTGGGGCGGCAAGTTCCGGGTGAACATCTACGGCGGGAAGTGCGTGGAAAATATCGTCCAGGCGCTCGCTCGGGTAATTGTCGGGGATCAGTTGCTGGAGATTTCCACCCGATATTGGGTCGCGCACTTTGTCCATGATGAGGTGGTGCTGGTAGTGGACGAAGGCCAGGAGCAGGCCGCGCTCGCCTATTCGTTGCAGGTGATGAGCACGTCCCCGACATGGTGGCCCGGTCTACCGCTCGCCGCCGAGGGGGATGTCGGCAAGAACTATGGCGGCTGCAAGTAACAACGAAATACTAGACAACATCGGCGTAAAGGTGTAAGATAAAATAGTGTATAAGCAGCATCTGACCTGCGCCAGATAAGCGCAGGACCAACAAGTGAGTGGTCGGGGTATAGAATCGGTCAGTGGTAATGTTGTCGCGCAATGCCGGGCCTGGCACCGTGTACGGACCTTAATCCCGATGAGCCTCCGAATTGATCAATCGGAAACGACCACTCACTTGTTGGTGTACGGTACGGCCAGACCCGACAGGGATGCTCGCCTGCGCTGAGACAGAAGCAGCCGTGTGGCAGCGCCACCAACAACCTATTTAACCAGAGGAGAACTGACATGCCAAGCTCACCGAACTACGTGCGGGACATCGCCCAGGAGACGAAGACCGCGAAGGCGCGGGGTGACGACAAGCGCAACGCCGAGCGCCACAAGGCCCGCAGGATGGCCACGAAGCTCGGTCTGGTCAAGCCCAATGACGGCAAGGATGTGGACCACAGGCACCCGCTGTCGAAAGGCGGGGCCACTACAGTGTCGAATTTGCGCGTGCGTTCACCGGCAAAAAACCGTGGATTCCCGCGCAACGCTGACGGATCGATGAAAACCAACGAAGGAGGAAAATGATGAGTACAAGAGCAGAACTGTTCCGCAAGTGGGCGGACGTGGTGGAACTGGCGGAGATGCACGGACTGGACCCGAGATTAGGGCTTAAGCACTGGAGAGCGGTCTGGGGGATAGGTTGCGATTATCCGGTGTTCGATAGCAATCCTGACGACTACACTTTTGCACTGGCAGTCGTAGAAGCCCGCTTCGTGTTTCCGGGGGATGTGCTGTATTACGATGGCAAGCAAACGCGGGTTGCTGCGCCGCGTCGGCATCCGGAACACTGGTCATGGAATCCCCACAAGCCCCAAACATTCAAACTGGGCGGGAAGGAGTTTCCTGTGCTGTCGGATATCGCGGCTGCCACTGCCGTGGATCGAATCCTCGAATTTTTCGCACGTGATACCGCTACGCCTGCGTATAACCGTGGATTGGGCGACACACTCTGTAAGGTGTTCCAGGGCAAACTCCCCGAAGGAGACCGCCCGGTGTTGCAGCCGTGGAACGGCGGTGAAATGCCTGTTCCGAGGGGTACGCCGGTGTGGGTGCAGTACCGGGATCGCACCATGGCCTGCACGACCGCGGGCAGTTTGGCTGCCGTGAATTGGGGGCATAAAGGCTATGGCGGAGACATCATCGGCTGGTGCGCTGCGACAACCGCGTTTCCGGAGCCCTGTAAATGAAGCCCCCAGCATGGTCCTACAGCTCGCTCAACGCCTTCGAGACGTGCCCCAGGCAGTTCTACCATTACAAGGTTGCCAAGGACGTGAAGGAGCCTGCCAACGAGGCGGCAGCGTGGGGCAATCGCTTTCACGAAGCGGCGGACAGGTTCTTCAAGACACGTGAACTGGCAGCGGAGATGGAGCAGTATCGTCCGTATCTGGAGGGGTTCGTCGAGTTTGGCAAAGGCGCGACGCTGCTCTCGGAACAGAAGCTCGCGATCAACCGGGATCTCATGCCATGCGACTGGTTTGCAAAGGACGTATGGTGTCGTGGGATCGTGGACGTGTTGACGATGCGGGAATCCACGGGGATGGCGTACATCGATGACCACAAGAGCGGGAAGAAAAAGCCCGACAGCGGCCAGTTGAAATTGTTTTCGCTGCTGGTGTTCGCGCACTATCCGAGGGTTCAGATCGCCACTACGTCATACCGCTGGCTGCAACACATCGGCACCCCGGAAGAACGCACCACCGAGTTCCACTACCGCAGTCAGGAGCATGAGCTGTGGGGAGACTTCCTGCCAAGACTGAAGCAGTTCGCCCATGCCTTCAAGACGGAGACGTTCACGCCCAGGCCGTCCGGGCTTTGTAGAAAATGGTGCGCGGTGACGGAATGCCCGCATTGTGGAGGTGAGTGATGGACTGGATACAGGTAAGTGAAAGATACCCGGCACCGGAAGGCGAGCAAGTGAATGTGCTGTTCTGCTCTCCAGGATGGGGTTGGGCGATTGTCGGCATGTTCGAGTTGCAGGACGGCAAGCCCATATGGGATGAATACGATCAGATCAAAGACCGATATACGGAATGGACTGGTCCCGCGCCAACCTTGTGGATGTACAGGCCCGAGCCTCCGGAGGGTGAGTGAATGACCCCAGAAGGCAAAGTGAAGGAACTCGTCAAGATCGCCTGCGCTGACCATGGGGCGTATCGGTTCATGCCGGTACAGAACGGGATGGGGATGCCGTCCGTGGACTTCCTGATCTGCCACAAGGGGAGGTTCATTGGGGTGGAAACGAAAGCCCCAGGCAAGAAACCGACGCAGCGGCAGGAACTCACAATGCAGGACATGCGCGATGCCGGGGCCATGACGTTCGTGATCGATGGCGAAGAGTCGCTGAAGCAGTTGGTGGAGTATTTTCAGGAGGGTTGAAGGGTGATCATCCACAAGCCATCGGGTTCGCTCGTCCTGAAAGTCCGTAGCCCCGAGCGTATCCGCGCTGTCATCCCGAAGTCCAAGCTGGTGGATATCCAAGGCCACAACCTTGCAGTCCGTCACGGCCTGGACGAAACGCGGGTGCTGCGCAACCTCGGGATCGCGGCTCCGAGCCCCATGAGATATTACTACTCATGGCCGGGTAAGTTCACGCCGTTGAGCCACCAGATCGATACGGCCGAGTTCGCAACGCTGCACAGGAAGTGCTTCATCTTCAACGAGATGGGCACCATGAAGACGAGCTCGGTACTGTGGGCTGCCGACTACCTGATGCAGATCGGGCAGGTTCGCAAGGTGCTGGTGATCGCCCCGCTTTCGACGCTGGAGCACACGTGGCGCAAGGAAGTATTCAATGTTGCCATGCACCGAACCGCGATCATTCTGCATGGCACTCGCAAGCAGCGAGAGGAACGGCTCGCACAAGACGTGGATTTCTACGTGATGAATCATCACGGGGTCAGTATTCTCGGTGACGACCTGCGCAAGCGGACGGACATTGACCTGGTGATATGGGACGAGTGCAGCGAACTTCGCAATGCCCGCACCAAGATGTATGAGGACTTCACCAACATGCTGCGCCCGGATCAACGCCTGTGGTTGCTCTCAGGAGCACCGTGCCCAACTGCACCGACTGATGCATGGGCCTTGGCAAAGCTCGTTGACCCATCACGGGTGCCCAAGTTCTTCGGCGCGTTCAAGCGTCTCACGATGGTGCAGCTTACGCAGTTCAAATGGGTGCCGAGGATTGGAGCGCACAAGATCGCGTTCGATGCCATGCAACCCGCCATCCGGTTCCGGAAAGAGGAGTGCATCAACCTTCCGCCTGTGGTGTGCATCGACAAGGAGTGCGACTTGACCCCCGAGCAGAAGAAGGCGTACAAGGACATGAAGGCCAAGATGGTGGCCGAGGCCCGGACGCATGACATCGTGGCTGTGAATGCCGCAGACCAGATCGGCAAACTCCGGCAGATCCTCGCAGGCGTTGTGAAGCTGCCGCAGACCGAGGAGTATCAGGTGCTCGATCACGGCCCGAGGTTTCAGGTATTGCTGGAATCGATCCGCGAGGCATCCGCCAAGGTGGTGGTCATCGTGCCGTTCAAGGGTATCACCCGGCATCTGGAGTCGCAGTTGAAGGAGCACTACTCCTGCGCGATCATGAATGGCGACGTGTCGATCTCCAAGCGCAACGAGATTATCCGCCAGTTCAAGGAAAGCCCGGACCCGCACGTGCTACTGTGCCATCCGAAGGTCATGAGCCATGGCTTGACGCTGACCGAGGCGGACACGATGATCTTCTACGCACCGATCTACAGCAACGACCAGTACATGCAGGTACGTGAACGCCTGAACCGCCCCGGCCAGACCCGCCACATGACGATGGTTCGTATCGCGGCCAACGCACTGGAGTGGTCTATATACAAGGCACTTGACGAGCGCACCGTAACCCAGGAGACAATCCTGGAGTTGTATAAACGCGAGCTTTCGCTTGGCTTGCCGATAAAATAGTGTATAATGGTAACTAACAATAGGAGGTAAGGAAATGAAATATACAGTGATCCACAGTGAAGTCCAGCAACTTGGGCAGGCCGTGCAGACGGTGGTGCTGGCGCAGTACATCAGAAAGAAGCGCAACGAGTCGGTGGCCGACATGCTCAAGCGCGAAGGGTTCACGGACAACAGCAAGATCATGTTCGTGATTGAAGGGCATCCGAAATTTCAGGAGGTGGGGGAATGAACGAGGATATCGAGCGCAAGGATCGGCTGGTCAAGGTGTACCGCAAGATCCGCGAAGCGCGTGAGGCGTTGACGAAAGAGTACGACGCCAAGTACAAGGAGCTTTCCGCTTCAATGGAGACGGTCGAAAACGCCATGCTGGAACTGGCCAACGCCGAGGGCAGCACCGGGTTCAAAACCGAGTTCGGAACAGCCTTCATCGAGACGGAGACGACCTACAGTATCGCGGATGAGGCAGCGTTTTTCACGTTCGTGAAGGAGTGCGGAGAACTGGACTTCTTCCAGAAGCGTGTCAAGGCCGAGACGGTGAAGACCTATGTGAAGGACAACGACGGCGCGATCCCGCCCGGTCTCAATGTATTCAGCAGGAAGCGCATGAAGGTCCGCGCTCCGGCAAAGTCGGTCAAGAAGGCCGAAACCCAAGTAGCACCATCAACCAACGAGGAGTAACCAATGAGCAACGTCATTCCGTTCCTGGGCGGCACCCAGGTTGCAATCCCCAGCCATGTGGCAGCCCTGTTCGGGGATACCGATTCCAACATCGTGCAGCGTCAGCCTATCCCCATGCTGCGCTTCAAGGGCAAGGTGTGGCGCATCTCCAAGGACGGCGAGGAAACCGCGCTGATGCGCAAGAACGACGACGGCGATGAAGTGCCGGTGCCGGTCATGTCGCTGGTGGTGCTGGACCAGAACCCCGACCGCAGCCGTGCGTACTATGAAGGTGCCTACGACCCCGAGAAGGATGCAGCCCCCGTGTGCTGGTCCCCGGATGGGAAAGTCCCGGCAAGCGACGTGAAGGAGCCGTGCAGCGCGTCCTGCGCCACCTGCCCGAACGCAGCCAAGGGCAGCAAGATCACCGACAACGGCAAGGCCGTGGCAGCCTGCTCGACGTTCAAGAACCTCGCCGTGGTCCCGGCAGCCGATCTCGGGTTCACCCCGCTGCGCTTGCGCCTGCCCATCACCTCCGTGTACGACGCTGACAACGCCGATCAGGAGAGCAAGGGCTGGTTCGCATGGGACCAGTATGTGAAGTTCCTCTCCGCAAGGGGCGTGACGCACACGGCCACCATCGTCACCCGCGTCAAGTTCGACCCGAACCCGGACATCGCCTATCCCAAGCTGCTGTTCTCGGCCAAGGACTGGGTGGATGCGGATGGTCTCGCCAAGGTCAAGTCGATCCTGGCGGACAAGAAGGACGACATCGCCAAGCTGACGGACACGGCACACGGCGAGAGCGGGGGCGCGACGAGCGCACCGGCAGTTGCCCATACCCCGGCAAAGGCTGAAACCAAGGCCACGCCTGCTGCACCGAAGGCCGAACCCGAGATCGACCCGGAGACTGGCGATCCTGTTGAGCCCGCAGCGAAGCGTACCCGCAAGCCTCGCGCCAAGCCCGAAGAAGTTGCACCGGCAGCCGCCCCTGCACCCACTCCTGCTCCGCAGGCAGCCCCCGTGGTGGTCGAGGACGATGGGCAAGGCGGAGCACCCGCAGCAGGGGCCAAGGCTGGTCTGACCTCGCTGCTGGATGCGTGGGACGACTGATCGATACGGGAGGGCTCCGGTCCTCCTGCAACCAACTGAGGAGAATGGATATGATGGAAAGTGGGACACAACAGAAGAAGGCGGTCGTTATCTACCACGATAACTGCGCTGATGGTTTCGGAGCAGCGTTTATCATTTGGCGGAGGCTCAAGGATACCGCCGAGTACATCCCCATGAACTACGACGCGACGGACGAAGAACGTGCTGCGCTCGTGGAGAAGTGCAAAGGCAAGGTCGTGTACCTTGTTGACTTCAGCTTTCCGCAAGAAGTGATGCTCGCGCTGATGGACAACGCAGAACATTTCTACTGGCGTGACCATCACAAGACTGCATTTGAAATGTGGCTTGGCCATTACGAACGCGAGATGAAGTATGAAAATTGCAACTTCAACCATGACATTCTTCTCGACGACAATCGTTCCGGAGCGATGTTGGCGCAGGACATGTTTGGGGATTCGTGGACGAAGGACCTTGCTGCCTACATCGACGACCGGGACCGCTGGCAGTTTAAGCTCCTGGATACCAAGGCTGTTGGCGCAGGGCTGTGGGCACAACGCCCCTGGTCGTTCGAGCAATGGGAGACGTTCTGTACGGATGAAGGGCTTGCGCATCTGAAACAGATCGGCAACATCCTCCTGCAAAGCGAAGCTGCCCAAGTCGCATCCAGCATGAAGAGCGCAAGGAAGGTGGGCATCAACGGCACTTTCGGCGTCGCGGTCAATTCCAACTTGAACATCAGCGAACTCGGCAACAAGCTCTGCGAAGATCCGGAGGTTCATTTCGCGCTCATCTGGTACATGGACGATAAGGGCAGCATCCGGTGCAGCTTCCGCAGCAAGGGCAGCAATGACGTATCGGCGATTGCCAAGCGGTTCGGAGGTGGTGGGCATATGAACGCCGCTGGATGCTCGGTGGATGTCGATACGCTGCTGAATTGGTTCGTGTAAATTTGGAATATACGAATGGCCACCGAGGGCTCCGGCCCTCCTGAAATTAACTGAGGAAAATGATTATGATGGATCATGTGATGGTGGACTTGGAAACGCTCGGCACTTCGGCGGGTTGCGTGGTGTTGAGCATTGGCGCAGTGGGATTCGATCCCGTTGCCCGGAGGCTTGGCCCGAGCTTTCACTTCAAGATCAACGTGGAGGACAGCGAGAAGCATGGGTTGCGCGTCGATCAGGCCACCGTGGATTGGTGGGAAAAGCAGTCGGAAGCTGCGAGGATGTTGCTGGCCGAGACGCGGGATATCATTACGAGCCACCGGCTTGACGAGGCGCTGGATAACTTCAGTGAGTGGGTACGGTTGAACTTCCCCAACAACCCCAAGCTGTGGGGAAACGGCGCGGATTTCGACAACCCGATCCTGAAGGCTCTCTATACCGCAACCGAGCGCAAGTTCCCGTTCCCCTCATGGAACGGCAGGTGTTACCGCACCATCAAGAACCTTGCACCCCACGTGAAGCTCAAGCGTGAAGGGACGTATCACAGTGCCCTGGACGATGCCATTTCCCAGGCCAAGCACTTGTTCGAGGTGCTGGATGCGGTAAACATCACGCTGTCGTAACAAGAACCACCGAGGGGCTTCGGCCCTCGTTTCTGGAGGATAAACGAAATGACATACACAAGAAAAGTCACGGACGATCTGATCAACGCAGTGAACGGGGCGAGGAAAATGAACCCTGAAGCCCCTGGCCCGCATCTCGGTGTGGCGGCGATCACGGCAGGAGTTCCTGCGCGAATGGTGGGGGCGATTCTCGGCACCTACGAGCAGACCGTTTACAGATGGTACAAAGGGAGCCGCCCAAGAGATACGTTTTTGCCGAGGATGCTGCGGCTCACCCACATTCTGGAGTACGGCGTAAAGGCGGGGCTTTTGCCTTGCCACTCAACGCTCTATGCGGACATCGAGAAAAAGCTGTCGGAAGTTGCGGCAGCATACAAGCAAGAGGCGGTTGCCGGGCGGAAGTCTTGAGCGTACCATTTCTGTTCGGACGAAAGGGGCTCCATGGACATCCACCAGTATCTCGACTTGATTCTCCCCGCCACAGGCTACCGGGCGGTAATGATCCCAACACCAGTAGAAAACGAGGAAGGCGAGATGGAAATCCGAACTCGCCATGTATGCACTAATGACAACCAGGTTGCCGCAAAAGTTCTCGGCAACGAAGCAAAACTGGGGCGCAATGCCTATATCTGCATGGCATCCATGCAGCATCAGTTGCAGCGGGGCGTGAAGTTTCGCACCCAGGCCAACGCCGCTCACCTCCGAACATTCTTCCTTGACATTGACGTGACCTATCCGGGCGACCCGAAGAGCACGGGCAAGTACCAGACCCGCGAAGAGGCTGTTATCGCGCTGCGCTCGTTCTGCAAGGCCGTGGCACTCCCGCGCCCCATGCTGGTGGGTTCCGGTGCGTATGGCCTCTACGTGTTCTGGCGCATGGCGCAGGACGTGGCAAAAGCGGATTGGCAGCCGGTGGCCGAGCGCCTGAAGCGCCTGTGCAAACAGTACGGCCTGAAAATCGACACTGTAGTTCCCGCAGATTCGGCGCGTGTGCTGCGCCCGGTCGGCACGTTCAATTACAAGCGCAACGAAAAGCACCCCGTCACGCTGCTGGGCGATCACGTCCCCCCTGCAATCCCGCTCGACACGTTCGATCGGCTCGTCACGGCATCCCTGAAGGACGCCGGGGTAGATACGCGAGAGAGCTTCCTGGGACCAGCCCCGCAGGCCGTCGCAGACTTCGGCACCAATACGCAGCGCGAGCATCTGCCGGTAAGCCTTGGGATAGTGGCCAAGCACTGCCAGTTGCTCGGCAAGTCAGTTGCGAACGGGGGGGCCACGGACGCGGAACCGGTGTGGCACAAGAACATGGGGATCGCGGCGTTTTGTGACAAGCCGGAAGAGGCTGTGCGGATGCTGGCCGGGCGTCACGACGGCTACAACGAAGCCGAGTCCATGGAGAAGATGCAGCGGTGGAAGAATACCGTCTCCGGGCCACCGAGTTGCCAGTCCCTTGGCGAAGTCTGGTACAACGAGTGCGGGGAAGACCCCTGCCACGGTTGTGAACACCACGGCAAGATCACGACACCGCTGCAACTCGGGCGCTACCGCGTGCCTGAGCCCCCCACCATCGTCATTGAGCAGACCACGCAGGGTCCAGTCGAGCGCGAAGTGCCGTCCAAGCTCGGGCAGTTCAGCCGGGCGCACGGCAGGATCATCTTCAACGCCGGTGGCGAGGACGATGCGGTGATCGAGACAGTTATCTGCCCGGTAGACCTCTATCCGATGGACCTGATCGACGACGAGCATTCCGGGGAACGGCATGTGGTGTGGCGGGCGTTCCTGCCGCATGGGGTGGTGAAGGAGTTCTCCATCGCCCAGCGGGCGCATTATGTCGAGGCGGTCAAGTTGTGCGGCGAGTTGGGTGCGCGGGGCGTGACTGTCCTCCCCAAGCACGCAAAATTCATGCAGGAGTACATGGTGACATACATTCAAGAGTTGGAAGCGGCCCGGCAGAGTTCGCAGCAGTACGGGACTCTCGGGTGGCGCGATGGTGGGTTTGTCATGCTGGACAAGCTCATTGGGCCGGAGGGCAATACGCCCCTGGCGTTCTCGGTGGCGTTCAAGAACTCGATGCCCGGCATGGGCGACCGGCTGGGCGATGAAGCGGCGTGGGTCAAGGCAATGCAGTTCTACAGCCACCCGGCGTATTTCCCGTTCCAGTTGGCCTTCCTGATGGCGGTCGGCGCACCGCTGCTCAAATTTACCAACGTCAAGGGCGCGATTGTCTCCCTGTGCGGCAGTTCGGGTGCGGGCAAATCGACCGTCCTGCAAGCGGTGAACTCGGTGTGGGGCCACCCTGACGAACTGATGCTGAGCGGTACGGACTCGGGTGCCACGGCAAATGCATTCGCCAAGACGTTGAGCGCCCGTGGCGACATCCCCGTATGCCTCGACGAAGTGACGATGCGGACCCCGCAGGCGATGGGTGCCTTGGCGTACAGTATCTCGCAGGCCATGGGCAAGATGCGGCTTGACCGTTCAGGCAATTTCCAGCGGCAGGAGGGTGGGGGTGGCATTGCGCTGATGAGCACCAACACCTCAATTCTCAGCAAGATCGCAGCGTACAAGGCCGAGACGGCAGCGGAGATGATGCGCTGCATCGAGTTCCGGGTGGGACAGGCCAAGGTCCATACCAAGAGCGAAGCGGATGCCATGATCGAAACCATCGCCAAGAACCACGGCATGATCGGTGAGAAGATCATTCAGTTCGTCGTCACCCACATGGCTGCCGTAGAGAAGCAGGTTCGCGCAGTCATCACCGATCTGGACGAAACGGCCAACATCAACCCCGCCGAACGGTACTGGAGCGCGGCAATCTCCTGTGGCCTGGTCATGGGCTCGATTATGAAGCGGCTCGGCCTTCTGACGTGGGATCTCAACGCCCTGGGCAAGTTCGCCCTGCGCCATATCGACATCATGCGAGCCGAAGTGGGGGAACACAATCTGCCGCCCGAGCGCATGTTGGTGGGGATGCTGGAAGACATGGGACCGAACACTATCGTCATGACCTCGACGCGGGGCAACATGGCTGCGCAGATCCCGCTGGTGTCACCGCGAGGGCCGCTGTGGGTTCGCCGGGAAATCGACACGCACAAGGCATGGGTGGATCGCCGGGCCATCAAGGCATACTGCGCCGAACGCGGAATCGATATGCAGCAGTTCCAGACCAACCTGCTCGGTTGCGGCATCGTGGTGAATGCCATGCAGTTGAAGACGCTCGGTGCCGGAGCGCCAACCCACACCACCGGCCAGAGCCGTTGCTGGGTCATTGAGTTGAACCACCCGATCATCATGGAGCACCTGCCCCCGGCAAGCCCCACGTTGACACTGGTGCCGAAGAAGACAGCTTGACTTGCATTGCTAGATAACGTAGAGTATAACTTAGTATAAACCAGAGGAGGATAAAGCATGAACGCCAAGACGGCAAAGCGGCTTCGCAAGGAAGCCAGAAGGGCGCACACCCCGGAAGCCAAGGGATACGTCATCAGCGATCAGGGTGTCGTCCAGGCGACACCGGGGGGCTTGAGGTTCACGACCCAGACCCTGAAGCGGGTGGGCAAACTGCTGAAGCAGGGGGCGGTATGAGTGAGGCATTGACAACCCCACAACGGGCGCTTTTGGCGAGGATAAAAGGAGGGGATCGGGTGAACGCCGACTACCTCGGGGGCGATTCTGGAGACTACCGCAACTGGTGTTTTACCCTATGGGATGGGGACGAACTGGAAAATTGCGATATCCGCGCAAGAGCCTTGCTGAACGCGGGGATGGTGGAGATTTACAGCGAAACCCCACTCGGGCACAAATTTCTGAGGGTGAAGGAGGTGGTGAAATGAGTGAGAATGAAATAGATTATGAAGGGGTGAAGCTCGTTGCTGTGGAGCAGGAAGGATGCGATGGCTGCTTCTTTCGTAATCTGTGCTGCGGCCACATCGAAACCCCGTGCTCGTCGAGCCGCCGTCAAGATGGTCGCCCCGTGATATGGGTTCTGAAGGGGGAACTGCTGGGTGCTACCGACAAGGCACTTACCCACCAGGCGGCATCCTCCCGCCAAATCGCAGGCGACCACTACAAGAAGATGGGCATCGAGCCGTGGGACGTGATCGACACTTGGCCACTGGAGCAGCGCATCGGAGCTTATCGGGCCGGGGCGTTGAAGTACCTCATGCGCATGGGATCGAAGGACGAGTCGGCGCAGGAGATCGCAAAGGGGCAGCACTACATGGAGAAACTGCTGGAAGTGTTGAGGGCTGAACCGTGAACCTCCAAAAGAAAGGAATGCGGATGGCATCAGTAGCCTTCGGGTTGCGAGATTTCGAGATGCTGCTGGCCCCCCTACGGGAGTCGGAGCAACTGAAGAAGAAACCGTATCGGCTTACCGAAGAAGGGAAGGCGAAGCGTCTGGCCAAGCTCTCGGCGCGGTATGAGGAGCTTCGCGCAACCTTCGACAAGATCCTTTCAGGGATGTCGCCAGGCATGCCAGTCCAGATTTATACGCTCCAGATCAACCACGGCTGTGACCGGCTGCTGGTCGTAAAGTGGATCGAGGACAATGTGGAAGCCGGGAAAATCACGCTGCGCAAGCGTGGCAAGTTCAATAAGTATTTCAAGTCGGAGGCGAAACTCGAAAGGGAAGGAAAATGACACCTAAACGGATTATCCATAAAGATAAAAATGCATTTAACCTTTGTTGCATGTTTTGGGGTGCAAATCATGCACGATCAATTCATACAGTGGCAACATTTTCAGGCATTCACTGGCCTAAAGTTGTGAAGGCATTATGGAGAAACAAATGAAACCTGAAATCACTGACACAATGATCGATGAGCGAATCGCTGCGATGGCATGGAGTCTCTTCGAGGATTTCAGTATCGTGGACGTGTCAGATGCGTTAGGCGTCAAGTGGGGGCACAAGCCGACGTTCGAGATGATAAAGCGGAAGTCACCAGACTATGCTGCGCAAGTCAAGAAATGCCACGCTTATGCCATCACCCTAGTCGAGCGCAAGTTCACTCGATCCGAAATCCGGGACGAGATTCTGGAGGATCTGGAAATGGACGAGAGGGAAAGGAGGATGGGGTGATGCCAGACATCTGGAAAGTAATTCTGGTGATGGGCGCCTTCGCAGTCCTTGTATGGATGCTGGATTTTTGGCTGGAAGGCGAACATTGGAGGGAAGAGGAATGATGGACGAACAGAAAGAACGTGAAGATGCAGAAAAGTTCGCCCGCGAATATTGCGGATCAGGTTTGGTTGACTGGTCGCTCCATGAAAATATGGGGGCAACTGCTCCGCAGCGAGCCTATTTCAGAGCAGGATGGCTCGCCCGAGCCGAGATTGCGGAACGGGATATGCTGGATGCGGAGAGGTATCGGTGGCTGCGGAATGGGAATAGGCGCTTTGATGGGGCTAGATCCAACGATGGGTATCTGTACGGAGACGAACTTGACGCTATGATTGACACGGCTATGAAGGAGGGTGGGAAATGACCAAATCGACAAAGGATCAAATGCGTGATGTAATTGCCGATGTTCTCGGGGATGCGATGGATTGCACCAGGGTATGGGAAGCATGGAGCGTCGGCACGATGAGCCAGGATGATTTTTCCGTCATTACAGATGATGAAGATCGGCTTATGGAAATCGTCGATGTAGCATGGCAGTCCCGCCAACCCGAAATCGACGCGAAGGACCAACGCATCAAGGAACTCGAAGTTGGCCTGCGCGATTGTATCGACACGATGCGAGAATGGGCTGGATATGCATCAGAATATTTTAGGGAGAAGCACAACCTGAAAAGGGATGTGGAAGAGTTTGAGGCGATACTGAAGGGGAAGCCATGAAACCCGACCGCCTCCCCGAAGCGCAGACCTACCTCGCAAACCACCCAGAGTCATCACGCCGCCAGCTTTCGCATGCACTGGACATTCGGCAAGAGGTGATCCGGGAATGGGTAAGGGAAGGTCATTTGAAGTTCGACGACGAAGCAATCAAGAAAAGGAAATTGGCGTGGAAACGATAAATGAAAATAGCGCGATGTATCTGATCGCCCACATAGGACATACCCAAAACAACGATGAGCATATTTGCTGGTGGAGGCCGGAAAGTAAGGGATATACCATCTGCATAGATAAGGCAGGGCGCTATAGCGAAGATGAGGCACAGAGAATTTGCGTCACGGGAACTTGCGTAGCTGTCCCCGTCGCGATTGCAGAAGAACTTGCGCGCAGCACGCCCTACTATCGCAGGTCGGATGGAACATTAGCCAAGCTCTATGACGGCGATAACCACAGACCTGTGCCGAACGACCGGCGTGCTTGGGATATTCTACTTGGCAGACGGCTCGGTGGCTGCGCACGCCCCGAAAAACCTACGCCAATCGGCGCAAAAGCACGGGCCATATATCTGCCCTCTAACTTCAAAGGATAATGTCATGGAAACGATGAGTGAAGCCTTTGAGCAATGGAGATCCGAACGAAACAGGGCGCTTTCCGAACTCGACATGAATTGGGCGCGGAAAAAGATGCCCTCGGCAAGTAGCGACCACGTGAGACTCTGTGCTATGCACAAGGCGCGGGTTGAGTGCGAAGATATTTCACTTGAATTGCGTAAAGCGAGCGAGATCTGGCTGCGTGAAATGGGGTATAGCCGAATGTATGGAATGCAATTTGAAGGGGGTGAGTATGGAAACGATGAGCGATAGGGAGTTGCTGGAATGGGCGGCGAAGGCTGCGGGATACCAGTATGCAAGACATGGCGGCTATATCGTCGTTGACGGGATCCCCGGTAATTGGAATCCTTTGAAAGACGATGGTGATGCACTCAGGCTGGCGGTGAAGTTGAATTTAAGCATGGATCTATTTGAGGACGGCATTTGTGTCGGCTATACGCCGGGCTCCAATGACTGCGACCAAGTGATGGAGGTGTGCGAGTCAGACCCCTACGCCGCCACACGCCGCGCTATCGTTCGCGCAGCCGCCGAGATCGGGAGGGCGAGGGGATGAGTCTTTACTGCGAATCAGATTATTCTGATGGCGATGATTTCGGTTGGTGGTGGGAGGCGCATCCATCCTTCGATGTGAAGCCACTCGCAACAAAACGATCTCGGAAGTGTTGTAGCTGTGGCGGAAAAATTCATCCCGGCGAAATGGCCTGTAAAATCCCACGCTGGCGTAACCCGAAAAACTTCATCGAAGAAAAAATACATGGTGATGAAGTTCAACTGACCACGTGGCACTTCTGCGAAACTTGTGCCGACCTTGCAGCATCAATTTCTGAGCTCGGTCTGTGTTTCGACATCAATGAGCCTCTGAAAGACCAGATCAGCGAGTTCAATGCGGGACTGGGGAGATGAGATGAATGTGAAAGAAGCGATAGCAGCAGCGAACGAAGGCGAGCATGAAGGTTTGCTCGGATTTTATCCAATGGCCGCAAGGATTTTGCGTGACGCATATCTGGACGAACGCTCCCGCATCCTCGCAATCATCGAAGCGCAGGAACCGCAGACCGCCGTTCTGAAGCGCCTGGCGGCGCAGATCAGAGGGGAGAAGGAGTGAGCCGTCGCAAAGCCCCTGACAGGTCCAGGAAGAGCGCGGAGCCCGGTGAAAGGTACTGCGTCCAGTGCAGGCAGCCAAAGCCTCGTGAGGGTGGCAGGATGCATCCAGTGGGACGCAACCGGGAAGAATGGAAATGCAGACAGTGTACGGAGAGGAGGAGTTGAGATGAAGGTGAATTGGACTGAACACATCAGAACGCTTGATGTAGATATTTGCAGTCCAAGCGAGAGCGGATGGGCGCAAGCAAGGTATTTGGTCCATGGGCATGATGATGTCCTTTGGACTGACGACATCGAAGCAGTTTTAGCTTTTTTACGCGAGTCGCTGAAACCCGAGAATGATTGACAATGTACGGAGAGGAGGAGTTGAGATGAAGATGAAGATCAAGATACGAGAGAGTAACAGCGCACGCATTGAAGCTGTGCTACGACGTGTGAACACGGAAGCAAGTAGCAACCTGATCACGAGTTACGCAGTGATCTCAAATTTGGCGCGGTTCGCTGGGTTCAATCTCTACAACTTGCTTGGAGAAACTGAGAGTAATGCGCACTTGGTCGGTACCAAAGCATGTGCTACATCTACTTGCAGTGGGGATATTCCGTGTCGTATCGGCACGCAAGTATGGATCAGCCGTTTTCCAACGGGCTGGTTTTTGACTGAGGTATTGAAAGTGGAGCCGATACACACAGACGGGGAAGCGTTAGCCCATGTTAGGCTGCATATAACCGAGGAGCAATCGGCCATAGCCGTAGGTCGGCTGGAGAATACGTACAGTATTCTGGGCTAGATGAAGGGATGATGTGCTTTTGAAGAGGAGGGGTTGAGATGAAACCCTGCAAGGACTGCAAGTGGCGAGCCGTTGACCGATGTCGAAGCCCCAGGAACCTTATCATATTGGGCGATGGCTACACGCGCCCAAGGTTTACGTTCTGCTTCGCGTAGCGTTCGACCGGATGGTTTCTCGCCAGGTGGCTCAAAATGTGTGGTCGAGAGGGCCGATGGTTTGCCGCGAAGGAATAGAAAAAGCCCCGGAGTCCGGGGCTTTTTACTTGCCGGGGTATTACTTGGCAGCGGCGCAGACTGCGGTGATGGCGGGGACAGCCGCTTGCCACACCGTCTCGAACTTGCTGTCAGCCGGGAGTGCTCCACTGGCAACGGCGGCATTGTGGGCATCCTGCATCACGTCACACGCAAGCTGGAGCTTCTGGGGGCCGGTCATCGGAGCGTTGGGGTTGGCAGCAGCCACAGCCTCGACATGGTTCACCACGGGGGTGACGGCCTGGATCGCCTTGGCGGTGTTGATGAGCCCCGCGTTGCTCACGGAGGGGTCGGATACGCTGCGGGCCTGCGCGATGGCGGGCAGCAGTGCTTCGGCGGCGGAAGCCACCAGTTGGAAAATCTCGAAGAAACCCATAATTTTACTCCTGACAAAGTTGAAAAAGGCTACGACTTTCCCACAGACGCAGGATCACCTCCTTTCGCCGGTTGCTGTCCACTGGATTGCCCCGGCAGTTGCAGCCCGAGGTGCCCACCCAGCAACGTACTCGCCAAACCGAACAGACCCGTGATGATGGATGCGCCGTCGGTGGCGTGTCCCTTCAGGATCATGATCGTCCCGGCGATTGCAGCAATGGTGGCGATAACGATAGCGCCAGCCACGATAGAGTTTACCCGTTCCATAAGAACCTCCATTGGTCGATAAATACTACATCAAAAGTGGTGCAATAGCCAACACATCACCCTCCATGCCCTGCGCCACCGCACCCGCTGCACCACAAGACCGTAGCTGCGCATGCCCCGATTGAACCTGATCCGGGCAAGGAGTTCGCGCATTACGCCCGCGCCGCAAGGAAAGTCTGCAAGGCATCCACCCGGTTCAGCCAGCCATTGAGATCCTTGGCGGCTTCCGCATTCTGCCCGGCGCGGGCCTTGTACCATTCCCGGCGCGTGCTCAAGTAATTGGCAACGAGGGTGTCCGGAGCAGCCGCATCAATCGCAGCTTTGGTCTTAGCTCCGAAGATACCATCCGCTTCGACCCCAAGGCATTCCTGAAGCGATACGATGGCGCCATGAACCCCATGGTTGTACGCCCAATCAAAGTGGGCGATGGCGAGCTTGTCAGGAAGGTCCGGGCAATGCGCCGGAATCCAGTATTCGTACTCCACGATCTCGTCGCGCTCGGGTTGCTGCATGGT